>Ga0224722_1000517_pt1 | contig 22446 bp, 23 predicted proteins | sample Balambano_FR1_Me_FD_161646 | JGI IMG/M metagenome (GOLD analysis project Ga0224722, IMG submission 161646) | Freshwater sediment microbial communities from Lake Towuti, South Sulawesi, Indonesia - Balambano_FR1_MetaG | ecosystem: Environmental > Aquatic > Freshwater > Lake > Sediment | place... | reverse complement strand
AGACTATTGTACGTCCTACGAAAGTTTTTTGGTCAGAGGGTGAGGTTAGTTAGGGCAAAGCAACGTACTTTCTCACAAGAGAACAATCGTAAATGAACCTACGTTCATGTCTTTGCGTCGGGAGGGGCAGGAATATCGTTGTTCAGTTTCTGATAAGAGAATCGTTACTCTGTCAGGAAAGTTGAGAAAGGAATCCGGTTTCCGATGAAAGTTACACGTCGTCTCTTTGTAAAAAATGGCGGAGTTGCCATAGCCTCGATTGGTCTACTGCCGGTTATGGGACCGGAATTTCTGCGTCGTGCGGTCTTTGCCGCCGACCCGAACAGTGCCGCAAAGAAAAAGACCCTCATCTGCATCTTCCAACGCGGTGCGGCAGACGGGCTTTCGATGGTGGTTCCCCACGCAGATAGCAATCTCTATACATTGCGTCCGAATCTGGCGATTCCGCGCCCCGGCGCAGGGCGGGGTGACTCAGCAATAGACATTGACGGTTTCTTCGGTCTTCATCCAGCACTTGCCCCGTTCGTTCCCATCTTCAAATCGGGACACTTAGCCATCGTTCACGCCTGCGGCTCCCCCAACAGCACCCGCTCCCACTTCGACGCTCAGGACTACATGGAATCCGGCGCACCGGGGAACAAAGGAGTCGCGGATGGTTGGCTCTCACGAGCGATACTAGCCTGCCCCGAAGACCGCCAGAAGTTAGCCACGCCCCTTCGCGCTGTTGCGATTGGGGGGGCGATGCCACGAATCCTACAAGGCGAAGCGGGGGCATTAGCCATTCCCGACCTGCGCTCCTTTGGGGTTGCCAGCAGTGGGGGCAGTGACCGCCGTCGTCCCAACGCTCGCCGTCCCCGAGGGGAGCAGAGCAATGCAGATACCGAAATGATGGCTGCCGCCCTCAGCCGTCCTACTGTTGCCGATGGCTTTGAAACTCTCTATGATCAAGCCGTGGGGGATGTTCTGCACGGAACGGGCAAGGAGAGTTTTGAAGCGATAGCCTCCCTGAAGCGAATCAATCCGGGGAACTACACTCCGGCACGCGGTGCGAACTACCCGAACGGACGCTTTGGGGAATCCTTAAAACAGATTGCCCAGTTGGTCAAGGCAGGGGTGGGGTTGGAGGTCGCCTTTGCCGATACAGGCGGTTGGGACACCCATGCCAATCAGGGAACCGTGCAGGGGCAGTTAGCCACTCGTCTGCGCGAGTTTGGTCAAGGGGTTGCCGCCCTCTATACCGACCTCGGCGACCAGATGAGCGATGTGGTCATTCTAACCATGAGTGAGTTTGGGCGTACCGCCCGCCAGAACGGAACAGGGGGAACGGACCACGGACATGGAACCGCGTTCTTTGTCCTCGGTGGCGATGTGAACGGCGGGAAGGTTTTAGGCAAGTGGCCCGGCTTAGAAGTGGAGCAACTCCATGAACGCCGTGACTTAGCCATCACCACCGACTTCCGCTTAGTCTTCGCCGAAGCCGCTCAAAAGCACTTAGGCGCGGCAAAGATGGAGAAAATCTTCCCCGGCTTTGCGGTCAACCCCTCTGAGTACCGAGGAATCCTCAAGGGATAGTCTTCGTTACCCTCCTCTGTTTCCTCCCCCTTACGAAGGGGGAGGTTAGGAGGGGGTCAGGGGAGGGTTAAGAGGTCGCCAGATAACCGTAGAGACGAGCAGAGCCGTGTGCCATACTTTGGTTTTTTAGGACAGGCGAGGTGCTATTCTCGACGGCTAACTCCAAAACAACTGTCAATTCCTCGTTACGGATAACCTGTGTTCGGTAGATACGGAGGGACATCCCATCCATCTCCTCCTCCCGGTGCGAGAGAATACGCCCGATAATCACATGGTCGTTGGCAAACTGCCCTGTGGGAATCAAACGTACCATCTCTGGGGTAATCTCTACCTTGTCAAAGTCCTTAATCTGGTCTTTCATCGCCTCCACTCCGCCCGGCGCAAGCATCGCAAGGGCATACAAGGCGAAGTCTGCCTGCTTCCCCACCAATGCTTGATACTCTGCCGAACGAGTCGCGTAGTCTGTAGCACAAAAGGTGAAGCGACGTTTCCCCAGCACAATCTCCACCAGCCAAACCCCCTGCTCAGGGTCACGCCACACCCGACGCACACGCCCGGTAATCCTCTGTTCGGTGGTCAGTGTCGGCAGTTCCACTCCAGCATCGGGGGTAATTGGGGCAAACTCATGCCGTCGGCGCACACTCCGCACAATGACATAGCCGATAAGCAGAACAAAAACAAGCAGAATCGCCTCAGCAACCCCACGCGGTAAAAGTCCAATCATACCCTATTGTACCAAGTTTACCGAACAAATCCGCCTGCCTACTCCATCAGCCCTACTCCATCAGCCCTACTCCATCAGTCGGTCGCGTTGGTACTGCTCCACCATGGCATCAAACGCACGCTTCTCCGCACGTTGCCGCCAGCCCACTTTCCCCCAGTATTGCCCCATCGCCACCGCAACCCAGAGAACTCCTATCCACAGACCTGCCCAAAACAAAGTGACCAAGATATTCATTGGTTGTGCCTCTCCGATTGTGTAATCTTGCAAAATTCGTGCCGGTACGCTTCCCTCATATTTTTCTAAATGGATTCCCTTCGCCCGTCATTTCTCTGTCATTTCTCTATCGTTCGTACTCCTTGTATTGCTAACGGGTCGGAATGGTGTACCACACTTTTTCCCACGACTTTCTATATTTCCTTAGACGTAAGAATACGGGTTTTCGTGACACTCCGGGAGTGGGGAATTTTCCATACTCAGAGGAATTACAGTAGTGTGTCGGGAACTTTCTCTGCACATGAATTGTATGGTTTGTGAAACGAGCGTGGAACCGGTGAACAATAATCGCTGTTGTACATTCGGAAACACCTACTCTTGAGGAGGGTTGATACATGGGAACTATCGCTGCCGTTACCTCGGCGGATTTCGATAAAGAAGTATTGCAGTCCGAAACACCGGTTCTGGTAGATTTTTGGGCAGAGTGGTGCGGACCGTGCCGCCGTCTGACCCCGGAATTAGAAGCGGTTGCCGCCGAATTAGGCGACAAAGTGAAGATTCGCAAGGTGAATGTGGATGCCGAGCCGGAACTTTCAGGCAAATACGGGATTCAGAGCATCCCGGCGATGTTTGTCTTTAAGGGGGGTAAAGTCGTTGACCAAATGGTTGGTCTGATGCCACGCACCGCGATTAGCGAACGCCTCAACGACCACCTATAAACCATACACCAATCCGGTTTTCGTAAGCCCTCACGCACTCTGGCGCGTGGGGGCTATGCTTTATTCTGCCAATTTTTCTGTAAAGCGGCCATCGAGATAGTAACAGAGAAAAAGTGTCGGTGCTGCGCTCACACAAGTTATGACGACCGCGATATTGGGAAGAACCCCTATCCGTGGGAGTATTTCAAGAAGCAGAAGTAGTAGCCCAAAAGCAACTATCCGTGTCAATAACTTCTGCTTGGTACTCACACTCCATCCCGGCAAATGGTTTAGTTTGCCATTCTGAGCCAAAACTGCACGTACCCCGAAGAAGAGTAATGTCTCTGCTAACGCAAGGGCATTAAAGAGATGCAACAGTAGAAAACGCTCCTTCTCGCCGACAGTTAACCACTGAAATAGTGCGGTAAACACTATGAGAAGAGCAAAACGAATCAGCGATACCCCGTGTGCAATCCCTGACTGATATGCCCAATGACGATCTGCAAATGGCTTCTTCAGGATTTGCCCCCAGCCATCCAGTATACAGCACGGAAAGATTAGTCCACTGAAAATCAGAACCGGGCTTGTAAGTTCGTCCATTGTTTTTCCTCCCGTCAATCGCGCAGGACATACTCCCAATTATACCAAAAATCTGCCATCTGCCCTGCCCTATTTGCCTCATCGGTTCCGAATTATTCGGGAATTCTTAGGGCAGGCGTTGCTAAATCGAGGGAAATATGATAACACTACTACTGTTCCCGCAGGCGGCAACGCGCCTGCACTCTCTCCTAACTACGGAAAAGAGTTCGGGGCGTGGCGCAGCTTGGTAGCGCGAATGTTTTGGGAACATTAGGCCGCAGGTTCGAATCCTGTCGCCCCGATAGTGAACCATATAGCCTTCCAAGGCTTTCATCGTGCGGGAGTAGTTCAATGGTAGAACATCTGCCTTCCAAGCAGAATGCGAGGGTTCGATTCCCTTCTCCCGCTTTCAAATCCCATTCCACTGGTAATTTCTCACAATCGCTCTCTCTTCGGGTGACATCGGGTATCCTTTTCCCCCATTCCTCGTATACAATAGTAGAGGCAGTATGGGAAGCATGGAAAACAGTTCAATGAGAAAACCAACCCCCTATCTAACTCGCCACTGGTGCGTCACTATCTACACCAATGGCGGGCACCAGTTCACCGGAACATATGAGGACGACTCCGGGCATATCGTCCCTAAGGATGTCGCACGGGTTATCCATGAGCAAGCCGAGGTCTACCTCTATCCCCAAGACAATCGAACCATCCTGATTAAGAACGAAAATATCAAAGCCGTCGAAGTCCACGGCTAAGGGTAAGCAAAGGGTTGCCTTCGTCATCCCCCAATAAAAACATTTGTTTTTAATCAAACAAATGTTTGATACAATAGAGGCGTGTCTGCTCTCATCCAACTGCAAAATACAAAGCCGGAGAAGCGTATCGAACGGATCGAAGCCCGCTCCCTGCTGACCCCACAGGCAAGCCGAGGAAGTAGTATTCCCTTCGACTATGCGATAAATCCGTACCGAGGATGCTTTTTCGGTTGCTCCTACTGCTATGCCACCAAGTTTGTCTTTGACGATGACATTAAAAAATCCGAATGGGGTTGGTGGGTGGAAATCAAACAGAATGCGGTGGAGGCACTGCAACGCGAAAGTCATAAACTACATGGGGCTTCCGTTTTCTTAGGTTCTGCTACCGACCCGTACCAACCCGTGGAGCGACAGGCGCAGATCACTCGTTCGCTCTTGGAAGTTCTCCTCTTTGCCTTCCCCCGTCGTCTGCACATCCAAACTCGCTCTCCCTACATCACAAGAGACTTGGAGATTCTGCAACGCTTCGGGGATACTCTGACCATAGGCTTTTCGATTCCCACGGATAGCGAGGTGGTGCGTAAGGTGTTTGAACCGCGTGCGCCCTCCATTCCGAACCGCTTGGAGGCAGCCAAAACACTCACCGAAGCGGGAATTCGTGTCTCTGCCAGTGTTGCCCCGCTTCTCCCCTGCACTCCAGAGCGATTGGCGCGTCTCCTTGCTCCCTGCGTCACAGGTGCTTGGGTGGGGACAATGCAGTTCTACGAAAAGGCGGATACTCTCCGCGCCCTCTTTCGCGACCACGGTTGGGAATCGTACCTGCGCCCCGAACACGCCGAGCGGGTCAAAGAATCTCTTGCTACACGCTTTCCAGCCAAGGAAGAGTAGTGGTTCTCTACTGCCCTAAATCTATGACGCGCACTTCCGAGATTTCGAGTTCACCGGGCGATATTCCCGCCTTCAGACAGAAGTTGGGTTGCACTTCGGTGTGGTCTTGCTTGGTGCGAAACTTTAAGGTGTACTCTTTCCACTCTGGCGTGAAGCGGATAACCTTATCTAATTCCGGGGTGTGCGGCGATTGCCCCTCTTCAAACACCACATGAACTGCCGTGTTCGTGGTGGAACGCGCCCAAAAGCGCACTTCCAGACTGTGGTTTGCTTTAATGGCTTGTGGCACACGCTTGATAAGTTGGGCGCACCAGAACTTGTTGGGGTCTACCTGTGTTACCTTCAGACGTACCGCGTGCTTGATTTTACCGGGAAGGTCGGGAGCTTTGAACTCCTCTTTGGTTGCGGCGGCAGGAGTCTGTATTGCCAGTGTCCACGGAAACGCGGTGGGGTCAATAATCAGGCTTTCGCTTCCCCCACGGGCAGGAGTCGTCCCTTTTGGAGCGGTCTTTGCACCGTTCGCCTTTGCCACTGTCGTGTTGGTTGCCTTGTCCTTGCCTCCCTGCATCTGCAAGAAGATTACAATTGCCGCCAACCCTAAAATGGCTCCGATTACCACTGCAAACCCTGCGGGCTTTATTACGACGCGCATAACACTTTACCTTCCTATTTATTGTATCGGGAAAAAACCTTTCGTTCCGCAGGACAATTCACAAAAAAAAACTTTAGTTCAAGCAACCTTTCACCCCGTTTTAATCCTCCTGAATTGTAAACCAGACACGACGAATCGCGGTGACACGACTCCAACGCACATGACCATCGCACCAGAGGATATTAAAACCTTCGGAATGGCTCTCTTCCCAATGGTTGGGAGCCGGAGAAAGAAATTCGGTGGGCGTTCCCGGTTGCCCCACTTGGCACTCCCCGGCACTATTCGTATGCTCCACGGCAAGAATCGTGGTGGCAGGTTGCGGAACTGCTGCATCGTTCTGACCTTGCGAACCCGTTTCGTTTCTTCCATCCGCAAAGAAACTGTCCCACGCATTGATGGCATACCGCCCCTCTGTCGGTCCCTCTTCGGGAACCAACGTTCCTCGGAAACGGGAGGGACACTTTCGCACCTCATCGTTTTTAATGTAGGGTTGCAAAAGATACGGGGTTCCCGGCGGGGCATCGGACGGCGCGAGCCATTCAGGAACCGGGGGTTCGATAAGGTTATATCTATCGGCTCGGCGGGCGGGCAGGATGCAGTGGTCACGAAACTCCGTGGCAAACTGCGTACAGTTGTACTTCGGCACATAGTACCCATCGAAATCCTGTGCATACATCTGCACTGCTAAACCGATTTGTCGCAAATTGGATGCACAGGTTGCCTGTCGCGCCTTTGCGCGTGCTTGGGCAAAAACCGGAAATAGTATCGCGGCAAGCAAGGCTATTATGGCTATCACGACCAGTAGTTCAATCAGTGTAAACCCAACCTGTTGTTTGAGTCGCATTCGCGAACCCTTTCCCAACTTTGTTTTCAGAGTTCTATTCCTCACTTTTAAGGGCAGTCTCCTCCTTGTTTGTCGAAGGGTCATTCCGATTGTTTACGTACTCTCCTTGCCGGGTGTATAAAACGCCGGATAACGAGGATAACGGAATGCCCCTGTCTCAAAACATGTCATTGGATGATTGGGGGATTCTTTGAGTTCTCTGTGTCTACTCCGTATCTCTGTGGTTCAAGAGTGACTACTCCCCAGCGATAAATCGCGGGGCTTCTATGCCGAGGCAAGAGACTGTAGCCCCAGTCTCAAAATATTCAGAGAGGCATTCAGGTCTCTCGAAATAGACAAACCACAACAAGGACACTCGTATCGCCTCTGTGACAAAGGCATCTTTTGTCTATGTCCGCACTGGTGGCACGTCTGACTCGTGTATGCAGGGTTGACCTTCGTGCTTTCGGTCGTCTCGCACCCGTGCTTGCACGGGTACCCGCGACAGGGCTTATATCCCTACGTCTAAAGCCGAGGGGCTTACACCCTTGTTTGCTAAATCACCAAACAACCTGATAACCGAATCACTGTTTTGACGAGGGCTTTTGCTGTCAACCACTGGTGCGTGTAAGGCGAATTTCTACTTCACGTTCAACAAACGACCATTCTAGAGTCGAACGTAATTCTTTGAGGAGACGGTCAAAGGCGACAGAATCGGTTTTCGCAAACTCAAACCAAGTCAGAAAATCGAAAGGTTCCACTTCGCTGAGATCGCGACAGTGATGCAAACGTCGGGCAATCGCAGGAAGGTACCGCAAGCCAATAGCCGTATGGTGCGATTGTTCTTCAAAAATCTTTCGTCGTTCCTCCTGAGTCATCGCCCACCACTTGGCATTTTTCCGAATGGGTATCAGCACCCCACAATCTGCTTCTGTTCGACCTAGTATTCCCGGTTTAGCGACTAATTCCGCTTTTTCCGCCCGGGTTACATAACGTTCATTGCTTGTGATGCCCCGCAATGACCAAACAGCGTTCTCTAAGGGCAAGGGAGTATTGCTCGTGGCAATCGTCAGTTTCGATGCTTTGGGAAGTCCCTCCCCAATGATATTTTTTGACTCGCTTATCTTCCACAGACCGGTCTCACCGGCAACAAAAGTAAATAGGCGTAAGTTCATCATTTATCTCTTGAGGAGTTGTTTCGCATAGTGTCAGAGAAATCAACAGTCAACTCCCCCCTCCACACCAGACTATACAAATCGTCGGTTGAATTCGTTCAAACAGAGAAAAAAATTGTTCCTTTAAGGTTTCCCAAGGTCATTCCGTTATCTTGTATCCCCATGATTTGTAGTGGCGCGTTGTCTCCTTGGCGTGCTGGTATTCTGCCCCAAATAGTGAGGGATTAGCAAAAATACAGGCAATCTTCTTCCGCAGAATCTTATGATTCTCTTTGACTACCATCACGAAATCCCCCATAGCCCTGTACTCTGTGCGGCAATCGCTTTTTGGGTCAAGAGAGCGTCCACGGGAGAACTACTGCCCTAACAATGATTTCCCTGTCATGGCTTCGGGTTGGGGAACACCCATCAGTTCCAAAACCGTGGGTGCAACATCACAGAGTGCGCCTCCATCCCGCAAGCCCCCCCCCAAGGAAGGGGAGACAACCATACAAGGAACAGGGTATGTGGTGTGGGCGGTGTGCGGTTTTCCGGTCTCATAATCGCGCATCTGCTCACAGTTTCCGTGGTCCGCTATCACCATCAGCGATGTCTCATTGGCTTGGCACGCCTCTAAAATCCGTCCTAAACAAGAGTCCACTGTCTCTACCGCTTTGATTGCCGCCTCCAAAACCCCGGTATGCCCCACCATGTCACAGTTCGCAAAATTGACAACAATTAAGTCGTACTTGCGGCTTTGAACCCCCTCTACCACATGAACACAGACCCCTTCGGCGGACATCTCCGGCTTTTCATCATACGTCTTCACATCACGCGGCGAGGGAACCATGATTCGCTCCTCGCCAGAGTAGGCAGACTCCACTCCCCCATTCAAAAAGAATGTTACGTGCGGGTACTTCTCTGTTTCCGCGATATGTAACTGCTTTCCTCCGGCTTTGCTGACCGTCTCTGCCAGATGGTCAGCAACCTTGTCTTCTTCAAAAACAGCCGGAGTCTGAAACTCTGCCTTGTACTTGGTGAAGCCCAGTGCAACCGTGGCAACCTTCGGGCGGTCAAAGTGAGAGAAATCCGGTTCTGCAAGTGCGGCAACAATCTCACGCATTCGGTCTTCGCGGAAATTATAGAACAGCACCCCGTCTCCCTCGGCAAACCCGGCATATCCCTCCACCGCTTGCGGTTCGATAAACTCATCGGTACGTCCGGCATCGTACTCGCTCTGGATAAATGCAACCGGGTCGGTAAATTTCGACGGAGTTTCGCCCAATGCAATCGCATCATAGGCTTTCTGCACCCGTTCCCAACGTGTATCCCTATCCATCGCAAAGAACCGCCCTGACACCGAGGCAATCGTGATATGCGGGTACTCGGCGAGCAGTTCTACCAGTTCTGCCACCTCGTTGATAGCGGTTGTTGGTGAGGTATCACGTCCATCCGTTATCAAATGCAGTTTTACCGTGCGTCCCGCAAAATAGGGTAAGAGGGCATGGAGATGCTTCCGATGAGAGTGTACTCCCCCATGGCTATAGAGTCCCACCAGATGCACCGCTCCTGCCGTCGTGTTGAGGAAGTGTTGGAACTCCGGGTTCTGGCTTACCTCACCTTTTTCAATCGCTTTCCCAATCTTGAGCAACCACTGGTCTACCACTCGACCTGCCCCGATATTCAGGTGTCCGACTTCGGATGTTCCCATCTGTCCTTCGGGCAAACCCACTCGTTCCCCAAAAGTAATCAGAGTCGTGGAGGGGACTTTCTGCCAAAGCGAATCAAACACAGGGGTATGTGCTAATGCCACGGCATTCGCATCGGGGTTCGGGTTCAGCCCAAAGCCGTCCAAGATACACAGGACAACAGGTTTCATAATCTCTCCTACAGGGTTGAGCCATCGGCTCAGAATTCGTAGGCATTATACCCGGTCAGGGGGCGTAGGCAGTAGGTCGTAGGCAAAGGGGTGCGGGTCGGGCAAAGGGACGCGAGGGACACCCGCACCGGGTCGGCGTGAAGTCCCTCGCTCGACAGTGGTCGTCCTCACGGACGAAAAGGATAAAAGCGAAATAACGAAAAACTCTTTCCTTATCCGTCCGTGAGGACGTTCATACCGTACCCGTCCGTGAGCGGCGTTCAACGGTATTCGCAGTATCCGGGGGGAATTGCAGTATCCGGGAGGATTCGCAGTATCCGGGAGGATTCGCACGAGGGGTTAAAACCCCTCGCTAAGAAAGGGTCGTCCTCACGGACGACAACGAAAAACCCTTCCTGCTCCGTCCGCGAGGACGGTCATACAGACATAGCGAGGGACTTCAGTCCCTTGCTACCTGCGACCCGGTGCGGGTGTCCCTCGGTTCCAGTGAGGGTCGGGCAAAAGAGAACGTCTCCCCTCTCCCATTGGGAGAGGGGGTTTGGTCTACTGCTTCTTCAGTTTCTCCTTATACTTCTGTCGGAACTTTGCCACTTTCGGCGCAATCACAATACGACAATACCCTTGACCGGGATTGCGGGCAAAGTAGTTTTGGTGATACTCCTCCGCACGATAGAACTCTCGGAACGGTTCGAGGGTAGTGACTATCTTGCCACGCCAGATACGCTCTTTGTTAATCTCGGCGATAATCGCTTCGGCTAACTCTTTTTGCACCGGGTCGCGGTAGAAGACCGCAGAGCGATACTGCGTTCCTACATCCGCCCCTTGCCGGTTCAACGTCGTTGGGTCATGGGTAACAAAAAAGATTCGTAATAGGTCTGCCGCAGAGATAACCTTAGTATCAATAGTCACTTGCACCACTTCGGCGTGACCCGTGGTTCCGGTGCAGACCTGCTCATACGTGGGATTTCGCACGGTTCCCCCGGAGTATCCCGATTCTACCTTCAGTACACCCTTAAGTTCCAAGAAAATCGCCTCGACACACCAAAAACAACCACCGCCGAGGGTCCATACTTCCTGTGCCATTTCGTCTATCCTTTCCGCCGAATTGGCTTCGGCGTTCTCGCTGACTAATACGTCATTGTTTTGCATTGGTGTTTCTCGCTTCCACAGATATAACAATCAACCGATGTACAAAGTTCTCACCCTTTGGTTGGAAATCGGGGGCGCAGCAGAACTTGACAAGAACAATTTTGACTTATACAATCAATCCGCTATTGTTTATCGGAATTATGCTATATGAAGACGGAATCTCAAACGAATATACCCGTTACGCCCTCCACCGAGGAGTTAACCGCACTTAATCAACACCTTGCGGAAAAGGCACCGCAAGAGATTCTGGCGTGGGCGGTGGAGAGATTTGCAGATAAACTGACACTTGCTTGCTCCTTTGGCGGTGTCTCTGGAATGGCACTTCTGGATATGACCGTGAAGATTGCCCCCAACACTACCGTCTTCTACTTGGACACAGAGTTTCTGTTCCCGGAAACCTATGCTACTCGCGATGCGGCAATTCGGAAATACGGAGTGATCCCGCTTGGATTTCGCTCCAAACTCACGCCTGCTGAGCAAGCCGAACAGTATGGGGACGAGTTATGGAAACACAACCCCGACCAGTGTTGCGCCCTTCGCAAAGTGGAACCGAACCAACGCGCCTTAGCTGGAAAAGAGGCATGGATTGCCGGGCTACGCCGTGACCAGAGTTCGACCCGACGTAGTGTGGAAGCGGTTCAGTGGGATAGTCAGTTCGGCTTATACAAAATCTGCCCGCTTTATAACTGGACAGAGGAAGATGTTTGGGACTATATCGCACGCGAGAGTGTCCCGGTCAATGAACTACACGCCCACGGCTACCCAAGCATTGGTTGTACTCACTGTACCCGTGCGGTAGGCGATGGCGAAGACCTACGCGCCGGACGTTGGAGCGGTTCCCAAAAAACAGAATGTGGGTTGCATAGGTAATTTTTTATGGATCACTTAGACGTTTTAGAAAATCAAAGCATCTATATCTTTCGGGAGGCATACCACGCCTTCGGAAAAATCTGTATGCCCTGGTCAATGGGCAAAGATTCCAACGTCTTGATTTGGTTAGCAAAAAAGGCATTCGGTGGTCATGTCCCCTTTCCTGTCCTGCATATTGACACCACCTATGAATTTCCCGAAATGTTAGAGTTCCGTGAGTGGGCGGTCAAACACCACAACTTGAATCTGATTGTTAAAATTAACGAGGAGGCACGGTGGGGACGCGGTATCTCCTATGAAACCCATGACCCCGTAACAGTGACCCATGAACTCAAATCAGTAGCACTCCAACAAGTGCTTGCCGAGTATCAGTGGGATGCCCTGATTACCGGAATTCGTCGCGATGAAGATAGCACCCGTGCGAAGGAACGCTACTTTTCGCCGCGTTCCGCACAGTACGAGTGGGACTACCGCGACCAACCCCCGGAGTTCTGGGGGCAGTTCACCACAGAACTACTGCCGGGAGAACACGTCCGCGTCCAACCCCTTCTGGACTGGACAGAGGTGGATATTTGGCGGTATATCCAACGAGAGAGTATCCCGATTCCACAAATGTATTTTGCCCGCAATGGCAAACGGTATCGTTCGCTCGGTTGCATGCCGATTACCCACCCGATTGATAGCGATGCGGATACCATAGAAAAGATAATTGCCGAACTGGAGGCAACCAAAGTCCCGGAGCGAGCGGGACGCGCCCAAGACCATCACGAGCGGAACGCGATGCAAAAACTACGTGCAAAAGGATTCATGTAAACAGAGGGCAGTTCGTCATTGGGACATGGGGTAAATCCGTGTAGGAGCGAACCCCCGTGTTCGCCCTTCCTCGTTCAGGGTTTGGCAGAATCGGCGGCGCACGGGGGATGAGAGGGCAATCATGTTTGAAGGCAATCATGCTTGAGGGCGAACACAGGGGTTCGCCCCTACGAGGGATTCCTCCCCCTCTCCCTACCGGGTAGGGAGAGGGGGTTGGGGGAGAGGGTTCTACGAAGTGCTGGAGGAGGAGAGGTTGGATTGGTAGTCGAAATGCAACAACAGAATAGTGCTTTATCCACATTGGAAACAGATTCTCCAACGCCCCCATATCCCAATGACCTATTGACCCGTCTCCGCGTCGTCGTCGTCGGTCATGTAGACCACGGAAAATCTACCCTGATAGGACGAATCTTCTACGACACCGATTCGATGCCCGAAGGGAAGATTGAAAGCATTCGCAAAGCCTGTGAGGCAGAGGGAATGCCGTTTGAGTACGCCTTTCTGCTGGATGCCCTTTTGGAAGAACAGGAACAAAACATCACGATTGATACCACTCGTATCCCGTTCCGCACCCAAAAGCGAGGCTACGAAATCATAGATGCCCCCGGACATAAAGAGTTTCTCAAGAACATGATTACCGGAGCGGCGAGTGCCGATGCCGCGATTCTCTTGATTGCTGCCAACGAAGGCGTTCGGGAGCAGTCCCGTCGGCATGGGTATCTTCTGCGGCTCTTAGGAGTGCGCCAAATCGTTGTCGTGGTCAATAAGATGGACTTGGTAGACTACGACCAAGCCACTTTTGCGCGGGTTCGTGCGGAGTATACCGCGTTCCTTCAGGAGTTAGGCTTAGAGGCAGAGCGATTCATTCCGGTTTCAGCACGCGAGGGGGACAATATCGCGCATCCTGCCACCAACACGATGCCGTGGTACGACGGCTTCACCGTGCTGGAAACACTGGATTCGTTCGCAGTTCCTGAACCTCCCACCGACCAACCCCTGCGCTTTGTCACCCAAGATGTCTATCGCTTTGATGCGCGTCGCCTGATTGTCGGACGGGTGGAGTCGGGTCGGCTTGCAGAAGGGGATACTCTTACCTTCTTCCCCGGCGGTAAAAAGAGCCGAATTGCCCGCTTGGAGTGCTGGAATACCAAAAAGACCGAGGCTATCGCCGGAGAGAGTATCGCCTTCACTCTGGAGGAGCAGATTTTTGTCGAACGGGGACATATCGCCACTCGTGAAACACCCGATAGCCTCCCCCCCTACACTGCCAACCAACTCCGTGCCAATCTCTTCTGGATGAGCGGAACCCCCTGGAACGTCGGAGAGAAACTGCGCCTCAAACTTGCCACCCAAGAGACACTGGCGCGAATTGTCCGCATTGAACGCATCACCGATGCCTCCACTCTGGCAATCTCCGAAGGAAACGCTACCGCGATTGCCAAAAACGATGTTGCAGAGGTGGTTTTAGAGACAGACCGTGCGGTTGCCTTCGACCCCCACGAGGTAAACCCTGTCACCGGGCGATTTGTGATAGTGCAAGACCGCCGGGTGGCAGGAGGGGGAATCCTCTTCCGCGACGACACTCCAGAAAACCGCCATATTGTGCGCCACGATACACAGGTCACCCTCGAAGAGCGTACCCGACGCAACGGTCATCAGGGCGCAGTTATCTGGCTGACGGGGCTTTCGGGTTCGGGAAAATCCACTATCGCGAGTGCCGTACATCACGCACTCTTTGACCGGGGAATGCAGACCACCCTTTTGGACGGTGACAATCTGCGTCACGGACTCTGCGCCGACCTCAGTTTCTCGGAGGCAGACCGCACAGAAAACATTCGACGTGCTGCCCATGTTGCCCGCCTCTTTGCCGAGGCAGGAATGGTAACGCTCACCTCTTTTATCTCGCCCTATCGTGCGGATAGAGACTCTGCCCGTGCTGTCGTGGAAGCGGGAGGGATCCCCTTCTTAGAAGTCTTTGTGGATGCCTCCGTGGAAACCTGCGAAGCACGCGACCCCAAAGGCTTGTATCGCCGCGCCCGTGCCGGAGAGATTAAGCAGTTCACCGGGATTGACTCCCCCTACGAACCGCCGCCCTCTCCTGACATCCATCTCAAGACCGAATCGTCCTCCCCCCAAGAAACCACCGACCAACTCTTGGAGGCTGTTCTCTCCCTTGTTACGGGACGTAGTGCCAACGCCCCTCTCGAATGGGAGATTTAGCCACCTTGCCCTCTGTCTGTGGTTGCCTCTGTCTGTGGTTGCCTCTGTCTGTGGTTGCCCTGTTGGAATAGGGCGAACACGGGGGTTCGCCCCTACACCGATTTATCCCATGTCCTCATGACCAACTAACCCTCTACAGGAATGGTTGCCATTCGGGGGAAAGAACCGATACACTAATCGTGTCTATGAAACAAATCCCGAACGTTGCGCTACTTCTGTGCGTCACCTGTTTACTTCTCACTGCTCGCCTCAACGCACAACCTGTACCGCCTGTTTTTCCATCGCCTATGCCGACCCATCCACGCCAACCAACTCGTTCCCCGGAGATAAAACCCACTCCGCTTCCCCCTACTGCGCCCGAGTCTATCTTGGTTCCGCCACCTCCGATTGTGCCACCCTATCTCCCCTTTCCCCATCTTCCCACTCTCGCTTTAGATGAGGCAAATAACGGTATCGGTATCGCACAACGCTTAAGCCGAGAGCGCAACCTTCAAGCCCGTATCCTGTGGGTGGATGGAACCGCGAATATAGATAAAGTGAACTCCGTAGAGAAGATAAACGCACTGGTGAGACAGGTAAAATCTGCCGGATTTACCACCATTGTTTTCGATGCCAAGCCGATTATCGGGCAGACACTCTATCCCAGTCAGTACGCGCCCAAACTAACCGAATGGGTACGCCCGTGGAAAACCCAAACTCTCCCTCTGGAGTTTGACCCCCTCCAGGAGATGGCAACACAGACGAAGGCACTGGGTATCGAACTGATTGTGAACTTGAACGCCTTTTCCGAAGGACACCGAGAGTTTCCGGGACAGGGACCCGGCGATAAAAACCCAGAGTGGCAGACTATCCTTTATGTACCCAGTCTGAAAGTGCGCCCCGAAGCCGAAGGTAGCCCTACCTATCCCCTGCACGACCAACCCAATGTCCGCCCTACCGCCTCGGATTGCCTTGCCCTTTTTACCGAAATTACCCGAATCAAGCCTCCGGCGGATGCCCTGCTCGCTGTTTTGGATGCCGAAGGAAAGGTGATAGCACTGGTAACGGCTCCGGCAGTCGGAACCCTGATTGCGAAAGTGCCAACAGGCGGCGCGATACTGCTTGCCCAAAGTATCGCTGCTAAGCAGTACCTACAGACCTATGCCCTCCCCGGAACGCGCCTTGTGCTGGAAAACACCCCGGCATTTGTCCCCCTAGGAGAACGTCCCGAACGTCAAGTCCCTCTGATGACCAACCCCCACTCTCCGGCGGTGCGCGAACGTCTCCTGAAGATGATTACTGAGATTCTCACCCACTACCCCGTGGACGGTATCGCTTTTGATGACCGGTTGCGCTATGCTAGCCTGAACGCTGACTTCTCCCCGGAGGCACGAGCGCAGTTTGAAGCCTATGTGGGCAAATCGGTTCGGTTTCCCGATGATATTTTTCGATACGAAGTTACCTTTCCCACACTGGAACAACGGGTCATTCCGGGAATACTCTACGATGCGTGGTTGACCTTCCGCGCCTTAACCTTACGAAATTTTGTGGCAGAGGTGATGCGGACGGTTCGCAGGCTTCGTGCCGACGTGGCGGTGGGAACCTATGTCGGTTCGTGGTATCCCGACTATCCCGATATCGGGGCGAATTGGGGAGCAAACGACCTCTCTGCCGGATTTCGCTTTCTTAACGATTCCTACCGCCAGACCGGTTGGGCAGGCATGGTAGACTTTGTGATTACCGGTTGTTACTACAACTATGCCAGTTTAGCAGAGGCGGCAGAGGCAGGTGTTTCCATTGGACTCTCGGTAGAGGCGGCGGGACAGTTCTCCAATCGTGCGGTCAATGACCAAACAGTGGTCTATGCCGGGATTCAGTTAGACCGCTTTAAAGGTAAGCCTGAGATGGTCAAGCGGGTACTACAAGCCGCAGGAGCCACCACACAAGGAATCATGGTCTTTGACCTCTCCCATGATATGGAGATGTTTTGGTCGGTTTTTGCCGAGGCATTCCAAAAGCCGACGCTTCCCCCGCACCGTTCTCCCGGATTTCTCTCCGAACTGCGAGCATTACGTGCCGCCGATAAAGCCGTGGGCAAGCCCGAGCCTCCTGTCATTCTCTACCGGGGAGCCTCAGGAACCGGCTTTTAGTTCAGCCGCACACCGTAACGATAATGGCTTATCCGTGTCTCACGATTTAAGGAGATTTTAGATGCGCCACGAGTTTCGCCCTACAGAAGAGACTAAAACCGAAAACCCGGCAATGTCTGCCCTACGCCGCGAAGAGGCAGTAGGGCAGGCACATCGCTATCTTGCCCAATTCTCGCCCCTGCTATACACCCTGCAAACCGAAGACCCCGCAGAGTGCCGTGCCGCCCTGCAAACCCTGAACCAACTCAAACGGAACGAAGAGCAGGTGCTTCACGAATTAGAGCAGTACGCCGAACCGCAAGATACCGAACTGATAACCACCCTGCAAAGCGCAATCTCTCAAGCCGACTTGGTGGAAGAGCAGGTACGTAAACGGCTTGCCTTCTTAGAACCCGGTGCAACCGAAGGTATGGTAGACCTTGCCTCACTGCGAGACCGCTTGGCGAAAGTGGCGGCACAACAGGAACTCTCTGAGGTATCGGCAGGTGTTTTGCATACCAACGACTCGGCGGGATTACGCCTCGAACTCTCCAAGGGAGGGTGGGGTGTCGCGGCAGGATTGGGTATCTTTGCTCTAGGTTGGCTCGCTTTCACCACCTTTCATGCCACCTTTATGATTGGGGGAATGTTTCGGGCTGTCGGTCCGGCGGCACTCTTCCTCCTCCTATTCTATGCCATCTTCTTCAGTGTGGGAGGTGGTATGGCAATAGCAGCACTGGATGCCGCAAGTGAGGAAACGGTAGAGATTGTGGGGCGGGAACTCGTGGTTCGCAAAAAATTAGGTACTTGGATACGCGAGAAGCGGTATCAACTCGGACCCAACAGTCGAGCCGGACGTGCCGTGGCAAACTTCAACCAGAACCGGGGACGTGGCGTGCCGAACGTCGAAATCGCGATGGTAGATGCACAGGGTAAAGAGTTCCGCTTTGGGCGTAGTTGCCCCGATCATATGCGCCAACAGTATATAGACCGCATCAACAACTACGTGAAACGTGCGCTTCGAGAGGTTTAAGCCAAGCGTTCACGTGGTATATTTATAGAAATGTTCCCAATGACCTAATGAACTAATGACCTAACCCATGTTTAATAAACTTTTTCAATCGAATAAGCAGACCAATCCCTTCGAGGACTTCCTCAAAAAGCACGGAACCAACCCGGAAGTCGAACTGATAGATGGGGCATTGGTCGAGCGAATGCCACCCCATATGGAAGCAGAAAAACTACGTGTCTGGCTCCAATGGCTTTTAGCCGACTATCTCAAGGCTATAGAAGGTGGTATCCTCATTGATTCCACCATCCCCATCGCTATCACTACCCGTCGAGCGCGACGCGCCTCCCTTGCCTATATCAATAGCGAGAACGTCGGGATTCTCCGCAATAATGCCGCCTATGGGGTTCCTGATTTGGTCATTGACATCCTCTCCCCTCATGCGCTTGCCAGTGACCTGAGCGTTCGCGAGGGAGACTACCGCACCATCGAAGTTCCTGAAATCATCTTCTTAGACCCAGTACGACATACCGCACGGGTGCTACGCCGTCGTGGACGCGAGTATGAGGAGGAGCGGCTTATTGAAACCGCCACCCTACAGTTAGCCATGTTAGACAGCATCGCGATTCCCATGTCCGCCCTGATGCGTGAACCACGTCCCCCGGTCAATGAGATGCTGAATAAACTCCTCAACGGCTAAATCGGGACTATGTTCGGTTAAAATTGCTGTGTAAAACTACACAGCAATTTTCTTTTTGAAAGTGTTATATTTTTCCAATTAACGTGTATAATCGTGTGTGGCGGTTATAAGTATTTAGCCTTAGTTTAACAAATAAGGCAGTAGCAAGCAAAGGAGGATCACGACTCCCCGCAAGGTCTGGCTTGGGAAGCCATCTATCCCTCTCTATCGTGGTAATCCCTGGATTACCCGGATTACCCGTTTTACACTTTTCTTGTGCGTCTACAAAACCTATTCTCAATAAAGGAGAAACCTCAATGGCGATTCGACGTGTTATCGTTGAGATGTCGCACTCTGCCAGTTTAGAAGTAATGGCAGTTGCGGCAATGACCAATGTTGGTCAAACACTGGAAGATACCAGTGTCCTTCCGAATATAGAGGGTGTCGAGTTTGACCCCACCTTTGCTCCTGTTCCTCTCCCGGTTCCCCAAGCCGTTCCTATTGATGAAGCCACCGGACTACTGACCACGGCAAACAACTACTATGCGGTTGCTAATACCCGCCTAGATGTGAATTTGACAGTCGGAAACTATATTGTTCGTGCTGTGGTGGACGAAGACAAAATTGACAATCTACGTGCCGCCAACAATGTGGTGGAAGTCTATGCCGATGTCGAGATTCAACCCTGTCTCATCTGCCCCGGTTCGCCCCCTCTGGGAACTGCTGCTGATGTGGAACGACTTCTCTGCACCGCCGCCCTGCACCGCTCTGGAATGGACGGTTCCGGGGTTTTGGTCGCGATTGTAGATACGGGAGTCAATATGGCATATCTCAACAGCAAGGGCAAAAACCCCACTTTTGATGCCGCCCGCAGTTGGGTTCCGCGTGCCGGTCTGGTTCCCGGTAGTCTGCCTGTCGGACATGGAACCATGTGCGCCTACGATGTCTGTATTGCTGCTCCCAAGTGTACTCTTTTGGACATCGCCCTGCTTCAGTCCAGCCAGCCCGGATTTCTTGCGTTTCTATCAGATGCTATTCGCGCTTATCGCCATCTTATAGACGTTATGAATGCACCAAGACGACCCGGCGACCTGCGCTCTCTGGTGGTCAATAACAGTTGGGGAATGTTCCACCCCTCGTGGGATTTGCCCATAGGCAATCCGGGGAACTATAGCCATAACCCCAATCACCCGTTCAATATCATTGTTGGGGAGTTGGAGCAGGCAGGGGCAGACATCCTCTTTGCCGCCGGAAACTGTGGCGCAGACTGTCCTGATGGGCGATGTCAGGGAGTCACTACCCGTCCTATCTACGGCGCAAATAGCCACCCGAAGGTACTCTCAGTGGCAGGAGTAGATACGACCAAAGCACGAGTCGGGTACTCGTCTATCGGTCCCGGTTCCCTGACAAACAACAAGCCCGATATTTCAGGGTACACCCACTTTAGCGGTTCCGGGGTATATGCCGCCGATGGCGGAACTTCGGCGGCGTGTCCGGTAGTGGCAGGGGTAGTGGCAGCAGTCCGCACCGTGCGCCCCTACAATCCCGGTAATGCCTCCACCCACCCGGCGGCAATTCGGAACCTGATGACCTCCACCGCGCAAGATTTGGGGGTTGCAGGCTACGACTTTATGACGGGGTATGGAGTGGTCAATGGCTGCCTCTTGCAAAGCCGCTTAACTCCTCCGATTGTCATTGACCCGATGCGGAATATCTGTCTGCGCTATCCGTGGCTCTGCCGAGATCGTTCGTATATCTGCCGACGCTTTCCATGGCTCTGCGAAGGACGACCACGTATCCCGCGTATTCCGCCCATTCCCGAGCCCGACCCCATTCGGAACCCGATTGACCCGATTCGGGACCCCATTCGAGACCGGGTGCGCCCCGGTTCGATGGTAGACTTCTCCGATGAGGATGTTCTTGGAGAGATGGCAGAGATGGGAGAAGAAGACCTTATCGAAGCCGCATACCTGCAAGGCTATCTCCAAGCGATGGAGGAGATGGGCGAAACCCCCACTCTGCATGAGCAAGGTCATCGTCCTAAAAAATCGGGCTGTGGATGCGGGTGTGGATGCAACTGTGGGTGTGGTAAATCTCGTAGATAGAAAAGACCCAACCCCTCTCCACCGAATTAGTGGGGAGGGGGAATTCAAGGAAAGTGGGACTGTTTTGGTATCAGTGGCGTTGTCTTCCTCTTTTTAAGAGGAGGTTTCCCGAAAGGTACGACAATGGCAAAAGTGATTTTTCAGTTTCAACACAGGGGGGACAAACCGACTCTCCAAGAGGTGCAAACGGAGTTTGGTCTACAAGAGGAGGAGGTAGATGCCGATTATGGCGTGGTATTGGTTTCCGAGTCTCGTGGGCTGTATGTGATTCAGATAGAGGAATCTGCCCAAGCAGAGCTACAAAAACGCCTCCAAGAGAAAAACCCCGATGCTGACCCGACCATCGGAGTCTTCTCGAATCCGTCTATCGAACCAACCGACCCCTCGCTCTAAAATAAAAAGCCCTTCTCACAATAGAGAAGGGCTTTCCAACATTTTGTTTCGGAGATGGAGGATAGCGGGATCGAACCGCTGACCTCTTCAATGCCATTGAAGCGCTCTCCCAGCTGAGCTAATCCCCCAGAACGAACCGTAGTATAGCATACCCCCTGCCCCTTCGCAACCAGAAAGCAACAGACCAGTTGAAGTTCGACTCCAACTGGTCTGCAACATCTACCTTCAACGTGTCCTTGCGGACACCGCCTTAGAAACGATAGCCGAGGCGTGCCCCGAAACCGCTCAGGTTGACATCACCGATGTCAATGAAGTTGTACTCCAGTTCCCCGAAGATACCCTGCTTGATTTCGGCTCCCAGCCCGATTTTGCCACCCACACCACTCTCGGTGGAGGAGCCACCCTCGGAGTTTCCTCCAAAGGCAACATTTCCACTACCACGAGCGGTGTAGAAGCCCAACCCCAAGAAGCCATAGGGGGTAAAACCCATGGACTGCCCATCGAAGAACTGGTAGCGTGCTGCAACCCCAAGACCCAAGGCATAATCCAGTTTGGATTCGATAGAGGATTCTGAAATGGAGATTCGGCGGGTCTTCCGTCCGAGGTAGTCCACATAGGCTTGCAGAATGATAGGATTGGTAGCCTTCGTCTTAAGGAAGTCATAGCCTAAGCCAACCGTATAGGTGCTGTCACCGAGGAAGTCCTTGGTATCACCATTCGAGAAGAAGATACCCCCGATTTTGACCGAGAAGGGCTTTTGCACCTTCATGGTATTTTCTTGTGCCGATGCACCCGATGCCACAGTTCCCGCGACAACGAGGGAAGCGACAATAGACGTAATTGCCTTCATTGATGAAGTTCTCCTACAGTTAAGAATTAAGGTTTTTTGGATTGTGAAGCCCTCGGAGACTCCGATGGTCTGCCCGAACGCTCCCCGAATTAGACAGAGTTCGTCAAATTAAGTTTCCAAATAGTCACTACCGTTTTCAAATTCATGCAACACCTTCGGGTCAAGTCCGCCTTGCAGGGAAGCCCTTCCCCCCTGCCGAATCTAACCCACACAGAGACAATCAAGGAAATTCGTATGTCCGAGAAGACAGAAGACACGTACAGTTTGCGTAGCAAAGTAGCCGCCGGGGAACTCCGCGCCCCTGAGATTC
>Ga0224722_1000516_pt1 | contig 22481 bp, 19 predicted proteins | sample Balambano_FR1_Me_FD_161646 | JGI IMG/M metagenome (GOLD analysis project Ga0224722, IMG submission 161646) | Freshwater sediment microbial communities from Lake Towuti, South Sulawesi, Indonesia - Balambano_FR1_MetaG | ecosystem: Environmental > Aquatic > Freshwater > Lake > Sediment | place... | reverse complement strand
CAACGTTGCCGATCGCTATATTGACCTCGATTCGATCAAAGAAGACATCCAAAAAACACCGCGCCAGGGCTATACCTACCGTCCCCTGAGCGGAATTGGCTTGGTTGAAGAACCAGAGGACAAGCCAGCGTTTGAGCCATAGTTTTGAGGCGATCGCTTGAGCCATATCTTGAGCGATCGCCCAGAAACGCTGGGAGCTTTTTCCCTTGGGCAAGCGTCTGCTAGATTCAGAGTGCCGAGGTAAGGTGCTGGGCGGCGCGAGCGTCGTTCGGGATCAAAGCTGGGGATCAAAACAAAGTCTGGGATCAAAGAAGCATGGGCTGGATAAAGACGATCGGGCTGCCTTTTGCGCTGCTAGTGCTGGTTGGGTTGGGAAGCTGTCGGCAAGAAGGTCGCGGTGCAGATCGACTGGCAGAAGACACCGCTGCTGCACAGCAAGTTGATCCCAACCTGACCTTCAATAACATCACCCTGGAGCAGCCTGACGAAAACGGACAAACGCTCTGGAAGGTAAGGGCGCAGCAGGCAGTCTACACACCAGATAAGCAGCTTGCAAAAGTCCAGAATCCGAGCGGTGAACTGTATCAAGACGGCAAACCCGCCTATAAAATTCAGGCAAAAGCAGGAGAAATCCGGCAGGACGGCAACCGTATTTTTCTACGGGGTGATGTTGTGGCAACGGATGTCGAAAGTGGGGCAGTCATGCGCGGCAACGAGCTGGAGTGGCGTCCAAAACAAGATCTCATGATTGTTCGCGGCAATCTGCGCGGAACCCATCCCAAGCTGACCTTAAGTGCAAATCAGGGCAGAGTGCAGCGACGACAACAGCGCATTGAGCTATCTGGCAACATCATTGCAGAAACAACTGATGAACCGAAGCTGAAACTGCAGGGTGAACGAATGGTGTGGCTGATGCAGCAAGATAAGCTAGTGAGCGATCGCCCCGTCCAGGCACAGCGGATTGCCAACAAGACTCAGGTGACTGATCAGGCAAACGGAGACACCGCAGAAGTGCTAATTGGTAGCCGGATTGCAACGCTCCGCAACAATGCTCGTGTGATCACCGTCGATCCCCCTCTGCTGGTAACAGGCAATTCCCTCACCTGGAATTTGAAAAGGCAAACGCTAGAAGCCGATCAGCCCGTCACGGTCGTGCATCAGCAGGAACAAACAACCCTGACCGCCGATCGTGCCAGAGTTGATCTAGAGCCAAGAGTCGCTCGATTTACTGGCAATGTGCGGGCGATTGGACAGCGTAACGACTCAAAGCTGACATCCGATACCCTGGTCTGGACAATTCCCAGTCAGCAGCTTGTGGCAGAAGGCAATGTGGTTTATAACCAGGCAGATCCACCCGCAACAGTGCGAGGTCCAAGAGCGGTGGGTCGGCTCCAGAATCGCACGGTCGTCGTTAGTGGCGGACGAGTGGTAACAGAGATTGTGCCGCCCAACCCTTAGTTTCTGCTCGTGCTTTGTTTTCATTGCCTTGCCGCTCTTGCAATTCTTCCTGATAAGCAATATTGGCAAGCAATGCCCGCTTTTCTGCACCGCTTTGAGTGATGGCTGATCTCGATGGCCGCTCAGGTTTTTCCGTTTTCACCCTTTGCTTTGTCGGCTGCTTTTTCAGTTTTCGCTGTCTTGGAATTTGTTTTCTCCACCGTAGCAGACTCGCCGTAAAGTGCCTGGTTTAGCAGATCGCGGGCAGCTTCGGCTTGAGGCAGCGAGGATTGTAGCTTGATGTGGTTCTGTGCGAAAACTTTTAGCGTTTTGAAGCCCTGCTTCAGGCTGTCGATCTCCTCTTCTTCCACAGGTTCACTGCCAAAGAGGAGCTGATTGATCACGTCATACACTTCAAGCGCAGCCTGACGATCTTTTTCCAGGTCGATTTTGAGCAGTGCCAGATTGGAAAGGGTTTGAACCGCTTGCAGCACTTCGTTGTTATCATCTGCGGTTTGGGGTTGGCTCGTTTTACTGCTGTCAACTTCAATAAAGTCTGAAGGATCGACCCCGTTTGGAAAGGCATCAGCCGGAATCTCTTCGCTTTCAATTCGGTGATGCAACTGTTCCATTGCCTGCTGGCGGGCTTTCTCAGAATCCTTGCCGCGAACAGAAAAAATTAAATCGGGGCGTTCTGGAAGGGTATAAGCAACCATATTGATAAATGAAGGGCTAGTTTATTTATAGTTCTATTGTACTGAATCAATTGACTTTTCTTCAGGCTAAGTAATTGTAGACGCTGAATGCGATTTTGGTCGCTTTATCTTGTTGCTTTGCAGCGATCGCTATTGCCTTCAAGATAGCGCAGCAGCATGAGCAAAAACACAATCAAGCGAAAACACAATCAAGCGAAAACACACAGAGAAAACAAAAGTGGAAAACCCAATCAGCGAAAACAAAAGTGAGGAACCGAGACTGGGTGACCAAGCCCCCTCGAATTCCTCACGTCGATATCGGTTTGATATCTATAGGCAGGTTCTTTGACTAGGTGGTGCTGAGTCGAGCTTTCGCAGCTTCCGCTCAGTCGCTTTCCTCAGGGACGATCGGCTTAATACAGGCGGCTCGTCTGCTCCTGCCCCAAACGAACCGCTGGCTGAACTGCACGAGGCTGAAGCTGGGTTTGGGCGATCGCGGGTCGCAGTACATTCACTGCCTGCGCATACTGGGGATCAGCATTTGTGCCTACCAGAGACAGATTGCCTGCCAATGTTCGCTGCTGCTGTTCGTTGAGGCTAACCTCAACATTGGGCGTAATTCCCCGATGGCTGATATCGGTGCCCCCCGGAGTATAGTAGTGAGCCACCGTGACCGCCAAGCCTGAGCCATCTGAAAGGGAATGAACTGCTTGCACCAGCGCTTTACCAAACGTGCGCGTCCCGACCACGACAGCTCTGCGGTTGTCCATCAGTGCCCCGGTGAGGATTTCGCTAGAACTTGCTGAATTGCCATCAACAAGGACTGCCAGCGGAAGCTGTGTCAGCGCAGTATGGTTTGCCATGATTTGATCACTGTTGCCATGTCGATCGACCGTTCGCACGATCGCACCACCATTGAGCCACATGCGAGAGATTTCCACACTGGCTTGCAGCAGCCCACCCGGATTGCCCCGCAGATCTAGCACAAATCCGTTCACATTCTTAGAGAGCAAATCCTGAATCGCTGCCTTCATCTGGTCGGGCGCGTGGCTGCTAAACTCGGTCAGGCGAATGTAGCCGATTCGCTGATTGCCTTCCTGACGCAGCTCATGGGCAACATTGGGCAGCTCAATGCGAGCGCGGGTTAGGGGCAAATCAAATGCAGCACGGCTGTCCCGCTCAATGCGCAGGGTAATTCGGGTTCCAGCCTCACCTTTAATCAGTTCTGAAGCAGTTTCGACACTCATCCCCACGGTCGATCGCCCGTCAATGGCAAGGATCCGATCGCCTGCCCGAATTCCGGCTGCACTGGCAGGAGAATTGGCAAGGGGTTCGACAACGGTGAGTGCTTCGGTTTCTTCATGAAGCTGTAGACGCAAGCCGACACCCGACAACTCCCCAGAGGTTTGATTTGTGAGTGCCTGATACTGTTCTGGGTCAAGAAAGCGAGTGTAGGGATCATCAAGCTGCTCTAGTGCCTGTCTCAATGCAGCGTAGGCAGCTTCAGGTGAAGCATAATCGCGGCTGAGCAAATCCCGGCGGACTGCCTGCCAGTTCACGCGGTTAAATGTGGTATCGACATATTCGCGATCGACAATTTGCCAGGCTTCATCTAAAACGGCTTTGGGGTTGTTTTGAAAAGCGGCTTGGGCAGTGGAATAGAGGGGAGAGAAAGCGGTGACTGCAGCGAGCGTGCCTCCGAAGCAAACAGCTTGCAGAAGGCGGGAAAGGCAAGAGAGATCATTCATAGAGCGTAGACCCAGAAGACAGAAAACGATACCAGCGGCTAACCCATTCAGTTTTGACTGAAAGCAGTCGGGTCAAGAACGGGTCAGGTCGATCTGTTCAATTGTGATATCGAATCCGCTTAGATCCCCTGAATTAAAGAAAGGGCTAAAGGTTGCGTGCCTCAGGGGAGATTTGCCTCCACCCCTTCTGGACTATCAGCAGCTAATCGGATTGGATATGAGCAGAAATGGATGAGATGTAGAAGCACATCGCTCCACTCATCATGACCGCAGAAGCGAATGGCTCCTTATAAATGTTGCAAAGCTTAAGCACTCACCCATAGCCAGAGGACTAAGGACAGGCACACCACAACGACAATGCACTTAGAGTACTGAACCAAACTAATGCACCCAAGACCTTGAGTCGATCCACAACCTGATCAAGAAGTGGTTAAATTCTTCCTAGATAGTCTAGCAAAAGTCAATCCGTCGATTGCAAGGATCTCCGAAGATCTGTCGCTGAAATTGTTCCTGTGAGTGCTCCTGCGAATGCTCCTGTGGATATTCCTGTGAAGTGTTACCGCTAAATTGTTCCTGCGCCCCTTAAAATCCGCATCAGAACAAGAACCAGCATAAAAACAGCCTGGAAGGTGATTGCCTGACGCTGCTACTCGACTTTTGTCCCCGCGATCATTTGTAGGACAAACGGTTCTCCGCCCACCTCATGGTAGCGATCTGCCCACTGTCGAATCACTTCGTCTAGCTCAGTCAGTGCCTGTTCAAGGCGATCGGGGGGAATGTCTAACTCTTCCAGGATTCTGGCGACGCGCGGCTGACGGTCTGCCCAGTCTCGCATCATCTGGAAGAAGCGAGCTGTATCCTCCACCATGATGTAAGTGCGTTCTTCTTCATCGGCAGGCGTGTAGGAAGAACGAGTCAGGGCATAAAATGGCATTCCCCAGGGCGAGTCGATGCGGGTAATCGTCCCAGAGTAGAGCAACCGCCGCTTAATGTGTTCCGCCAGAGCTTCGCTGAGCGGCATACGTCCGTGGGGCGGAATATCTTCCTGAGATCGCAGATGGAGAAATTCGATAATCTCCATGAGCTGAAAAGAGTTGACGAGCTGAGCGTCGGGCAGGTTGGACGGCAGCTTTTCTTCAATCTGTCGCTTTTCCTCGCTTGAAAGACCACCGCCAGGGATACGCGATCGTCCAGGCTGCCAGGGGTACTGTTCCAGCCAGATGTAGGGAAACTGGATTAAGTAGCGCGGCTCTTGAGAACCCAGCATTTTAAGCAGTTTGCCTTCAGTCAGAGCTTGTCTGACTTCTTCGACAATCACCTTGACCCGCTTTGGCTCAATGTGGTGTAGGTGCCCTGTCATCCGCAGGTTCTGATCCTGCTCTAAATAAGTCATATAAATCGCGCACTTTGCAGCCGTCGCAGCGGCATCGAGGAAAGCACCGTGTCGATGTCCTCCTGTCCGCATTGCGCTAAATGCAAGGTAGAGCATGATCTGATCCATTGCACTTGGACTGAGGCGTTTGATCAGATCGGTATCGTTCGTCATCTTCAAAAAATAGGGTATCGAGCGAGAGAATACGGATGTGGAAGATCCAAAGGCTTCACTTTGGCTGTCTAGAACTTTGGCTATCTAGTTGGAACTGTAGTCTGGCGTACCTTTCTAACAAATCTCCCTACTATTAATCTACTAGTAAGGAAATTTTTATGCCGATTATGGCGAGCCTAGATCATTGTAGAAGACACTGGTACTCTAGACTATTCCGTAAATGTGGGGAATTGTCGATACCGTTGCTTAACTACATTGCATCTTCTCAGTAAATTTACTGCGATGACACCCGAATTGGTTGTCTTGCTCAAAACTTCATCATTCGTTTTACGTCCTCAATCAAATTGATGAAGCGTCTAATGAAGTAGCGCCCTAAGCAATCTCAACCTGCATCTGATGAGAGCAATTAATAATTGAGTTCAACAATATCCCTGACAGTACACTCACAGCACAATTGCTGGGTCGTTTTACCGTCCGCTGCCGCGATGATCGTCATCTAAAACCGCCACAAGTAACGCAGTCTGCCGCAAACTGTTGTCATCAGCAACTCTCTTTTGAATATGAGAACTACTAGATAGATCGTCAATCGGCAGCAAAGATTGAATGAGATTTAATGTTAGAAGAACAAAGCTAATGGAAAAGAGAAGCGAAGATGTCAACATGAGAAGCTTCGAGGTAGGCGTTTCTGTTTCCAGATACGTCCCCTAAGTCCATCTATCAGGAAAGATCGATCGAATTTATACAAGATTGAATTTCGCCTCAAAAAGAACAGAATCCCTTAATATTCCCATGATTGTCTAAATTATCTCGCTGCCAAGTCGTGCAACTTGTTCTCAGGCAGCAGGAAGCGAGTCGGTAGGTGTATCAAGGCTGAAAAAATAATACAGAATTGAGCAAACCGTCTTCTATCCGAATCGCTTCTGTCCGATCGTTTCCGTGCCGATCGTTTCTGTGCCGATCGCAGTACGCTGAAGAATCGTGCCGTTGCTTTTGCAAAAGTACGACTTTTAAGGATAATGGCGGGGAGATGTTTTATCAGGGCAATTGCCCATCAATAGCCGTGCAACTTCCAAGTCCTATCCATTCTTTCTGGCAACAGCTCACCCTGGTCGGACTGCCGTTAAGTCAGTGGAGTCAGTCGAGCTATGCCCATTCGCCGATCGGCTGTTTGCGACGCTGGCGCAGTGGAAGCTGTCTTTTGCAGTGGGCGGAACCCATCGGCGGCTTGCTGGCAGCCATCATCTTTGGTCTGGCTCCTTTTCTTTCAACGGGCATTATTGGGGTTTTGTTGATTGCCTGTGCTGCTTACTGGGTGCTGCTAACGCTCTCAGACGATGCAGAGTCTGGAACGGGAATCACGCCCATTCACCTGGTAGTTTTGCTCTATTGGGCAATTGTGACGATCGCAACGGCGCTCTCTCCTGTGCGAATGGCGGCGATCGAGGGCTGGATAAAACTAACGCTGTATCTGCTTTTGTTTGCCCTGCTGGCACGAGTCATGCGATCGGCGCGGGTGCGATCGACTTTAATTACGATTTATTTAATCACCGCCCTGGTGGTTAGCGTTGCAGGGCTGCGGCAGTGGTTTTTTGGCGCAAAAGAACTTGCAACCTGGGTTGATCCCGAATCTGCGCTGGCGGGCACAACGCGAGTTTACAGCTACCTGGGAAATCCCAACCTGTTGGCAGCCTATTTGCTGCCTGCTGTTGTTTTTAGTGCGGCAGCCGTTTTTGCCTGGAAGCGATGGACCCCAAAGCTGCTAGCGCTGCTGATGTGGGGGCTGAACTCTGCCTGCCTGGTGCTGACCTTTAGCCGGGGCGGATGGATTGGCTTTGTGGTTGCCAGCTTTGCGCTGCTGCTGCTGCTGGTTCACTGGTTCAGCATTTACTTGCCGCGCTTTTGGCGAACCTGGGCACTGCCGATCGTCCTGGCAGGCTTTGCCGCGCTGGTGATTCTTGCCGTGATCGTGGTTGATCCGCTGCGCGATCGGGTCATGAGCATCTTTGTTGGGCGAGAAGACAGCAGCAATAACTTTCGGATTAACGTCTGGACTGCGGTGGTTCGCATGATTAAAGACTATCCGGTGCTGGGAATCGGTCCTGGTAATGATGCGTTTAACCGGATCTATCCGCGCTATCAGGAAACCGGATTTACTGCCTTGAGTGCTTACTCCGTTTTCCTTGAACTTGCCGTCGAGGGTGGATTTTTGGGGCTGGGGTGTTTTCTGTGGCTGCTGCTGGTGACGTTCAACCAGGGATGGCTGCAGCTTCAAAAGCTCAGGCAATCTGCAAACCGAGAAGGCTTCTGGCTCCTGGCAACACTGGCGACGATGACGGGAATGCTGGCTCATGGACTGGTAGACACCGTCTGGTATCGTCCGCAGGTGAGTACGCTGTGGTGGCTGATGGTGGCGCTCGTGGCGAGCTATTACCCGGTTTCTCAGTGGGCAAGCACGGCGGGAAATTCTACGACAGAGGCTCAACGAAGTCAGCCCGATCGGTTCAATGAAGAAGCTTCTACATAAGTGAAAGAAGGTAAAAAATAGAAGCTAAAAGCCAAAGCAGGACGGATAAGGTGGGTTGGTGCTTGCTGCGATCGGCTTCAGTCCTGGATTTAACCTTACTGAACCCGAATTTGGCATATGAAGAAGGGCGGCTTCCAAACCGCCCCTACAGTATTTGTGATTATTTCCTTTGTAATGATTGAATCGGCAACAGGCTACTCAGCTTCACCGCCGACCACAACATCGCGAATTCGCAAACTGGGACCACCACAGCCCACAGGTAAGCCGCTTTGTCCGCCCTTGCCGCAGCCGCCTGACTCGTCCCAATAAAAGTCATCGCCGATCGCCTCAATATCTGCCAGCGTGGTGAAGACGTTGCCGGATAGATTCACATCGCGCACGGGTTCTGCCAGTTTGCCGTCGCGAATCATCCAGGCTTCCCCAGCAGCAAAGGTAAACATCTCGCCGTTGGTCATGCCGCCAAGCCAGTTACGGGCGTAAACGCCTTCCTCGATGCCGTCAAACAGGCGATCGACCGGAGTATTGCCGCGTGCGATCCAGGTGTTGGTCATGCGGACGATCGGCGGGAAGTGATAGCTGAGGCAGCGGGCGTTGCCCGTAGGGGTTTCTCCCAGTTTGCCTGCGGTTTCACGAGAGTGGAGTCTTCCGACCAGCACGCCGTCTTCAATGAGCTGGGTTGTGGTGGCGGGCACGCCCTCATCGTCATAGAAATAGCTGCCGCGATGTCCTTCTGGAGCCGCCCCGTCAAAAATTTGCAGATCGCGCGGACCAAATCGCCGCCCCACAGTCATGACTTCCATGAGATCGGGGTTTTCGTAGATCATGTCTGCTTCAGATAAGTGCCCAAATGCTTCATGGACAAACAAGCCAGACAGAATCGGATCAATCACGACCGTGTAGGTGTTTCCCTTCACCGGAGGCAGTACCAGGGCATCAACGGCTCGCTGGGCAGCACTTTGCACCTGCTGGTCGAGCTGTTCTAAATCTTCGTAAGCCTTGCGCGACCCGGTCGTTTCCCGTCCGGTTTGCACCGTTTCGCCGTTTCGGGCAGTGGCAGCAAAGCGCATTTCCAGATCGACCCAGGACTGCTCAATCATCGTGCCGTCTGAGGTTGCCAGAATAATTCGCTGGGCACTGTCGCCGTACCGAACCGAGGTTGTCGCGATGCGATCGTCCACGCTGCGGAGAATTTCGGCATAGTGGCTGCACAGGGCTTTCTTTTGCGCCAGGGGAATTTGACGGGGATCGGTTCCGGTCAGCGGCAGTTGGCGAATATCCTGAATTGCTCCGACGGGAGCCAGCAAGGTTTCTTCATCGCCCACCAGACGCGCCGCCGCGATCGCTTCTTCGATCCGGTCTTTGAGGCTAGACAGGCGATTGAAGCTGGCAAATCCCCAGCCGCCTTTGTAGCAGGCACGCACCTGTCCGCCGATCGAGATACCTTCGCTCAAGGTCTCAATCCGGTTGCTGCGCAGAAGAATGTCGGTTCCTTCTGCTTCTTCAAGCCGAATCGCCAGGTAATCGACCTGCGAGCGATAGCGTGCCATCAGGTCAGCGAGCAGATTTTTTGCATCAGCCAGTTGGGTAGCCATAGGGATTCCGCGATCGAAACTGTTTCTATTGTGTCTTAGCGTGGCGCGAGTTGCTGAAAGGCTGCTGAAAGAACGATCGAACAGGCTACCAGCCGTCTTCGTCGTTGCCCTGCCAAATTTCAAGATCGAGATCGTTCAGATAAATCAACGCACTTTCAATGTGGGCAACCGAGCCGTGAAGTTCCAGGTCAAACCAGCCATCCTCGCGAGCGTTTGCGCCAAGCAGAGCTGCCTGAATATTGACGGTTAAACCGTGCTGGGTAATCAGGTTCGAGATAATTGGCTCTTGATGATAGCGTTTTGGGATGCGAAGCCGAATCCGGACCTGAGCATTTTGGCGATCGTCCGCGAGGGGGGCAGAATGGGGGAAACTGAAGGATTGAAGAGAGGTCATGGTTTTGAAGGGAGGTAGGGAAGGAATGAGGGTTCGATCGCAAACAGGATTAATTAAAAGCTGATTTGAGAAAATTTAATCTACGATAAATCGGTCGGTTTACGAGACTTGTTTTAGTGTAGTTGAAAGCGGTCGCTTTTTCCAGCCGATCGCAATCAGAAAAAGGTTGGGAAACCAGGAAAATACAAAAATCCTAGGACTGCGTCTGTAGGATAGTTGGAAAAGGATAGTTGGATAAAGACGATGGTTGGGGAAGGGTGAGGTGAAGCGGCATGAAACGGAGGCGAATTTTGTCGGCGGCAGTCGGGGCGATCGGTTTAGTGCTGGGAACTGGGCTACTCAGCTCCAGGGCAATAGCAGTCGATGAAGAGACTTTGCTGCTGCTGACAGATCCGCTCGAAATTCAGTACCTCAATTTGCCAGCGGAACGACAGCTCCTGCTGAATCAAGGAGTCGTGACACCAGATACGATTTCTCTAACCGGGCTAACGATTCCGAGTCTCTGGTGGGCACAGCAGCAGTATGGGGGGAATTTGCTGCAATATTGGTTTGCGTTTCCGGGCGAAGCGGGAACGCCGCCACGGGTTGATCTGTTAGTGAATCAACAGAATTGGAGCAACACCGATTACCTGGCACGGTACAGCTTTCTAACTCGGTTTGGGCGGGTGTCGGAAGAATTTGGCTACAGTACGCGGGTGTTTAACGGTCGAGGAGAGTTGCTGGGGGCATATATCTGTCCGAGCAATGCTCCAAGCTGCCGTATTTTTCTCTCGCCTGCAACGCCGAATGCGTTCCTGAATCCGGGTGTTGCGCCTATTCCATCTCAGATCGCACCCTGATCCACTGCTGACGATATTGCTCGATCGCCCCATTCGATAAGGGCAGCAGAAACTCGCTTTTCTCTAGAATTTCCGAGGATGGTAGCAGCGACTGGTTTTGCTGCAGTGCTGCCGACAGGGTCGATCGATTGCCCTTGAAGAGAACGGGTGAGGCTGCCAGAGTCAAGAGTGAAAGCTGCTCTGCAATCTGAGGCTGCCAGAAAAAGCGAATCCACTCGGTTTCGAGACGCTGACGATCGGGTTCACGAGTTGCTGGCGCAGGGCGCACCCACAGATCGGCTGTCAAAATCGTGCCGCTGGGGGGAATCACGACTCGAATACGTCGATCGCGTTTCGCCTGCCGCAAAATCTCAGTAGACCACCCGACTGCTGCCCAGGTATCGCCCAGCAGAAGCGGCTGCAAATAATTGGTGGAGCCATAAAACTTGACCTGCTGATGCAGCGCCCCTAGCTCTGCTTCAAACTGCGGCACAGAATTGAGATCCGCTGTATTGATCGATCGCCCCAGCTTTTTCAGCGTCAGCCCAATGACCGCACGAGCACTGTCTGGGAGGGAGATTTTTCGGCGCAGTTCCGATCGCCAGAGATCCTGCCAATCTTGAGGAGTCCAGCCAAGCTGCTCAAACTCTTTGTGGCGATACGCGATCATCAGCGTCCCGGCACGGTAAGGAGCCGCCCAGACCTCCCCAGTTTCGGCAATTTGCGCCTGGCGATCGCGCCGGACAAAAGCTTGCCAGGATTCGGGAAGAGTTTGAAATTCGGCTAAGTCATTGGTTTGCAGCGGCTGAATCAGTTCTTGCTGGATTGCGCTGGTGAGCCATGCATCGCCCAACGTCACCAGATCGGCAACAGGGGCAGTTCGACTGCGGGTCACTGGGGCTGTCAATCCCGAAGACGATCGCTCTGCACTGGCTTGCGGCTTCCAGGTTTGCAGCAGTTCAAACAGGTCTGCAAGCTGCTTGTTGGGCAGCAGTTTAAGATTTTTGTCGCGTGCCGCCCGCCGCTGAAATTCTCTAAGTAGCTCTGCTGGAATCGAGTTTTCGAGGAGCCTGACGCGCAAATCCGCATCCGATGAAGGACTGCATCCGGTGAGGGAGTAACTCACTGCCAGGGTTCCAGCGGCGATGAGGAGCGATCGGCGGTTCATGGGGGAAGGGGTGGGTGAGGAGATGAGGGAGTGAGGGAGTGAGGAGGTAACAGGTGTGGGGCGGTGGAGGTTTAGCACCGCTTTGTTTGAGGTGAGTGGGTTGCTTTTTTCTATTGTGCCGATCGCAATGACGAATTGATTGGGCAATTGGGTCGCGGGGAGAAGATCAGGGCTGCTTGTGTTCAACGCCGAATCCCACGAGGCTGACGACTGAGGCAGGGATCTGGTCGTCTTCGGGGCGCTGATAGGTGACGATCGTTCTCAGGCGCAGATTGGGATTGATAAAGCGCATTTGATCGACTGCGACAGAGTTTTTGTAGTAGGTAGTCATTTCCAGCGTTTGACGGGTGGGCTGGTAGGTGAAGCGTCCGGCGATTGCGCCCGGCTGATAGTAGCCCTGATCGCGCAGATAAAATCCCTGAATCACTTCCCCTGACGGATTGAGCGGAACCTGAGCCGCACTGGGAAGGGGCATTGGCTTCATGGCAGTGGGCTGCACCAGGACAAATTCATCGGGAATAAACAGGGCTTTGAGACTCATGGCAACTTCTTCACCCGTTTCGGAGCGGGTGGCAAACGAAATCGCAAACCCAAACCAGGCAAGCGGACTTTGCAGAAGGCAATCGGTTTCAATTTGAATGCCAGAAAAACTCGGCTCGGTGGTTTGATTCTGATCAGAGGAGCCGGTTAAAACGCGCTGTTTTTCCGATTGATCAAGCGTATTAGCGTGAAATTCGGTGTAGGAACGTTCGACCTCACCTGTTAATACAGAGTGGTAAGTTCTTTCGGTTCGCCAAACACCTGCACAGGCGGTAAAAAAGTCTTGGAAGCTGAGCATTGGGGCATCAAAGCAAAAGATATCTTGATCAAATCAGGTTGACTGTTTTCCTGCAAGCAGGACGCAGAAACATTATTCTTTCAAAGCCTTTTAGTTTGCAACGTGAAATCTTCGTCTTCACGTATAAACAAGAATTAGCAAAACGTTAAATGATTCAGGAATCCTGTCCGATCGAAGGGTTCTTTCTCTAAGATGTAAGCACGTCTAGGAAATAAGGCAAAGCGTCAGTATGGATTCACTCCAGGAACAGGTAGCTACACTACATCTTAAGATTGACGCTACCCAGGGAATTGTTGAACAGTTAAGCCAGCAAACGGCTGAAATTTTAACCACGCTGAAAGTGGTTTTAGACAATCGAAATCAGCTTCTTCAGGGCAGTGTAAACGGTTCACGATCGCTTCATTTCAGCCGCTCAATGCTCGATAGCAGTATTGAACAGCACAAAGATGTTTTGGCAGACGTTAGTTACTTAGACTCTGAAGCTCGCTCTAGCGATCGAACGCTTTCCACAGAAGTGCAAATTCAGCGTCTGACAGCACAGCTTACTGCTGCCTACAATCGCATTGCTGCTCTTGAAGAACAGCTTCTCTCAAAGCGAGTTCACCAAGCCTAAAATAAAGCCCGAAATAAAGCTTGAAATACAAGCCGGAACGATAAATTGTGGGATCGTCTCAGCGGGTCTTTATCGAGAGCGAACTTTGGCAGAAATTCGTTTTTAGAAAACGGCTTCACTAGCAAATTCACTAGCAAGTTCACTGGGCAACTTTTTAACGATAGCGTCCTGGTGCTTGCTGCTCATCCATCAGGGATTCGATCGCTTCTAACGTTTGTTTTGGGTTCCAGTTGGCAAACAGATGGGCGGCAATGGCACAGCCCCCAGCACCCACGCCTTCCTTGACGTATCCCTGCTCGTAGATTCGCAGTTGGGCATAGCGAGACGCTGCAAAGCTCAAGCTCGTTGCCAGTAAAGGAGCTTCCAGCAAGGCGGCTAGTCCCACCGTGTCTCCGGTTGCGTCTTCAGCGACCCATCTTGTTGTGCCCACAACCACCTGTTCGGGTTGCCAGAAGAGATTTTCGGCAAGGGCGATCGCTCGTGTCAGGGCATAAACTGCCAGCATCTGCGTTCCGCCTGCCAGTAGAACGCCGCAGGTTCGACTGGCTGCGATCGTCATGCCTGCCACGACAATTTGCATTGGATCGCCCAGCCCTGCTACAACGCTAAACGGATGATTGGATGTCGTCCAAGCCCGCCAGCGATCGATCCCCTGCTGCACGATCGCTCGTTTTTGCTGGTGGTTGCAGGTGGAGTGGCTGCTGTTAATTTTGCCCTCGACCTGCCAGCCCAAGCCTGTCAGAACTGCCAGAGCGGTTGTTGTGCCACCCACCACGCATTCACCCAGAACCAGGTAGCCCTCTGGATGTTGCGCTGTCAGCTTTTCTCCCCACCGCAACCCCTGCTGAAACAGATGCTCAACGACTGCAAGATCGATCGCCTTCCCGCTGGTTAAACATTGCGCAGGCAGTCCTCCCAGGTCGATCGCCGGAACAGTAGGCGGATGAGGTAGCCCCGCATTGAAAATTAGCACTGGGATCTGCAGCCTCGACACGATCGCGCGCGTAATCAGTGTGGGTGAGGCTCCTGCAACAAGCGGCGGCAAGGGAAACCGGGGCTGAGCCTGCACGCCGCAAGACAAAAATTCTGCATCTGCGATCGCCGTAAATTGACGATCGGCTGGCGTTGCCCCTGCTGCGGAGATGCCCGGAATCAGCCCTGTTTCTGTAAAACCCAGCACGCAGGCAAAGTGAGGGAATCTTCCCTTGTGACGATCGATCCAGACCTGGGTTTGGGGAAGTTGGGTATAGCAGCGGAGCATTATCGCTCCTCGTCCATCAACACCTGAACCCAGTGCGGCGGGTCGGGGATCGGATTGCCCAGGCGTTCCAGCAGCAGCCAGGCTGCCAGATGCACGGTGAAAAGATAGACAAAATCGCTGAGCAGCACGAGCGCCACTGCGCCAATCTGGATGACCGTGACATTCGTTTGGCTCAGAGCATCGATTCCCACCACGCCCCAATCAACCAGGCGAGTCAGCACCCACTGAATCAAATCAGTAATGCGGTTAGTCAGGTAAGTCCACAGATCCTCACCTAGAAAAACAGAGAGAATCGCCATTCTGAAAAAGAAGCCAAATGTTGAAATCAGCGTGCCGATCGCGATCGAAGGGAGCCAGGGAGAGCGACGCCGCCACATTGCGCCAAGCTGCACCCCCATAAACGCATAGGGTACACAAAATAAAATGCTGAGATAGGGTCCCATCAGCACCGACAGCAGCAGCCCGGATACCACCGCCGACATCCACGAGGCTCGAAATCCCCAGCGGAGATAAACCAGGGCGATCGGCAGCGGAAACAAAATTCGCATCCAGGGTCCGACGCTGAGGTAGTAGCTCACCAGCCACATTAAGCTGCCCGTGCTGGCAAGAAATGCCGTCTCGACCATGACCAGCGCAGGTGTTGTGACTCGGATTGGGTTGTTTTGCGCTGAAGGAGTTGTAGCAGGCGAGCCTCGATCGATCGTCAGGCTCGCTTCGACTTCGGCAAACTCCCGTTCCAGATCGTCTGCCGAGGAATGAGGAGCATCAGACCCGCCGGGGTTCTGCTTCCCTGGGTTGGGGTCTGCCGGGTTATCTGCTAAAGAGTCACTCATGCCATACCAGAAGAGATCGCTGATCTACTCTATCGTTTCTCCCGGTCAATCGCCCTGATGCTAGCCCTGTCCACAGCAGCGATCGATCCCCAGACTATCCAGCAGCAGATCGCTAACTGCATTGGCAACGGCAAACTCGCTGTAGAAACTTCTGGAAAAATCAAACCCCTGCATTTCGGTGACGATCGCAATCACCAGCGAACCCACATCGTTTTCTCCTTCCATGCGCTGGCGAACAAAGACCTGGGCTGCTCTCGCTGCAATTTGCTGATTCACCGCTTCCGGAAGGAATTCCTCATCCAGCCAGCGTTGCAAAGACGCTCTGAGCCATTCGCCCTCCTGCTGAGCATTGTTTGCGGGCGGCAGTGTTACGGGTGGGATTGGTTCAGCCATTGTCGCTTCCCTTACTCGCAAATCGATATGTTCATCCTACCTTCCTGGGTTATTGTACGTTGAGATTATTGTGGTGATTGCGCTTCGGGATATGACTGGCGATGACACTGGCTTCTATGATATTGACTTAATTGTGGCTGGCTATGCTCAGGGCTATTTTCTGATGGCAGATGAGCAGGGCAAGCTTGACTGGTACAGCAGCCGCCAGCGGGCACTGATCCCTTTAGACGATCGGTTTCGCTACCCCCGATCGCTGCAGCGAGTACTGAATCAAAATCGCTTTACCGTTGCCGTCGATCGCGCCTTTTCCGAAGTCGTCGAGGGCTGTGCCGATCGCGAAACCACCTGGATTTCCGGCGAACTTCAGCAGATTTATCAAGAACTGCACCGGGCAGGCTGGGCACACAGCTTTGAAACCTGGCAGGGCGACGAATTAGCAGGCGGAATTTTGGGGTTGGTGATTGGCGGAGCTTTTATCGGAGAATCCATGTTTTACCGCATTCCCGAAGGCTCGAAAGTGGCGATGGTCAAACTCGTGGAACGACTGCGATCGCGCCAGTTCATCCTGTTTGATGCACAGATGACCAATCCTCATCTGGAACGGTTTGGAGCTTATTTGATTGGCGATCGAGACTATAAAAAACTGCTGAATCAGGCACTTCACCAATCTTGTTCATTGAAATAGGTTGCTGAGAAATCGGCTGCTAAAATTAAGCCGAAATAAAATAGAAGCATGAAGCAAATTTTGATCTGGTTGATTCAAACGTATCGCCTGTTGATTTCCCCTCTGTTTCCCCCCTCCTGCCGCTTCCAGCCAACCTGCTCACAGTATGGCATTGAGGCAATTCAGCGATTTGGTGCAATCAAGGGAAGCTGGCTGACGGTGCGCCGGATTCTGCGCTGCCATCCGTTCCATCCGGGCGGCTATGACCCGGTTCCACCTGAGCATTCGATTGAAAACCGAGCAAGCAGGGAAAGCTAGAATGAGTTCGGTGAATTATGCAGCAATGTCCTATCAAGAGTTAAGGCGTTATTTTCTGACCCACCGAGGTGATGCTGCGGCATTTCAAGCCTATTTGACACGGCGCAGAGAGCGTTCAAATCCTGTAATCACAGCAATCGACGATCCGGACTTTGAAAGCAAGATTCAGGCGTCAATCTAGAAGCAGATATTGGAGTATCAGAGCGGTAGCGCAGGCTAGCAGCGACTGCAACGAACAATCTTCTTAACTTGCCTGCACTTCTCTTAGCTCGTGCTGATCCCAGAGCTGGCGATAGAGTCCTGAATGGGCGATTAACTCCGCGTGGCTGCCCGCCTGCACAATTCGCCCGTGATCCATCACGAGAATGCGATCGGCGGTGGCGGCGGCAGAGAGCTGGTGAGAGATAAACAGAACCGTTTTGCGGCGGGTTCCCTCTGAAAGATTGTGCAGAATTTCGGTGGCGGTCTGGTTGTCTACGCTGGAAAGGGCATCGTCCAGAATCAGCACGGGTGCGTCGGTGAGCAAAGCTCTGGCTAAAGCAGTTCGCTGCCTTTGTCCACCGGAAAGAGTAATGCCGCGTTCGCCCACGATCGTCTCATACTGCTGCGGAAAGTTGAGAATCTCGGTGTGAATTTGCGCCTGCTTTGCGGCGTATTCCACCTCAGCCTGTTCGCTAGTCGGGTCGCCATAGCGAATGTTGTTTTTAATCGTGGTGCTGAACAAAAAGCTTTCCTGAGGCACGTAGGCGATCGCCGATCGCAAATCTTGCAGGCGGATTTTTGTAATATCGTCGCCGTCAAGGAAAAGCTGACCGGGATCAATCTCCAGCAGTCGAGGAAGTGCGTTTGCAAGGGTGCTTTTGCCTGAGCCGATCGACCCAACGATCGCCATCGTCTCACCCTGACGAATCAAAAACTTGACCTGATCGAGTGCAGGCTGCTTTGCCCCGCTGTAGGTGTAGCTCAGCCCTTCTGCCCGCAGTTCTCCCCGGACTTCCGATCGAGGAAGGGCGATCGCGTCAGGAGCATCCTGAATTTGCGGTTCGGTAGACAGGATCATTTCCAGGCGATCGATACTGACTTCGCCGCGCTGGAATGCCGTGATCGTAAAGCCCAGCAAAGCAGTCGGGAAGACCAATCGTTCTGCAAACAGCAGCAGCGCCACAAAATCTCCGACTGAGAGCGTATTGTTGCCGATCGCCCCCACGCCTAACGACAGCAGCGCAAGCTGACTGACACTCGCCAAGCCCCGCAGTAGAGGAAATAGCGTATTTTGCGTTTTAGAGAGGCGTAGATTTGCCCGAAGCAGTTCATCGTTAAGCTGTCTAAAGGCGCGCCGCTCGTTGTCTTCTTGCGCGTAGATTTTGATCAGCGCGATGCCGCTCATATCTTCCTGAATCAGGTCGCTCAGGCTTGCGGTTTCCTGCTGCACGCTCATTTGATAGTTCCGCAATCGCTGGCTAAAGAGCTGCACCAAAGCCAGAATTAGCGGATACACAGCGACCGCCACCAGCGTCAGCCGGATGTTGATCGACAGCATCGCGGGCAGGGTCAGCGCGTAAGCCAGAATAATGTTGACCGTACTCAGCACCGCAAACCCGACCAGACGGCGAATGTTGTCTACATCGCTCGTGGCGCGGCTGATCAGATCGCCCGGCGTGTTCACCGCAAAATAGCTCGGTTCTAGCCTCAGCAAATGGCGAAAAATTCGCTGCTTCAGGTCAAACTCCACTTGCCGTCCCACTCCAAACAGCAGAATCCGCGAGGACATCCGCACGATCCACATGATCGAGGACAGCAGCAGCACCAGCAGCGCGTAGTAAACGACGCGATCGAAATTGAAGTTTTGCTGGAGCTCATCCAGTCCGTCTCGAATCAGCAGCGGAATCTGCACCGATAGCCAGTTCACGACGACTAATGAAGCAATCCCGATCGCCGCACTTTTCCAGTGGGGACGCATGTAGGACAGCAGAAGCTTGAAGCGGGAGCGGGAATCAGACCGGAAATCAGACATATTCGGCAGCGTGCATTACTCACAGTCTATCGTTTTGATGGCTTTCGCAGCTTAAACCGTGAGTGGGTCGGCTAACCAGCCTCGTAAGAAGTAATAAATCGTTGCCAGATACTCATCGACAACCCGCGTGGTGATGACGAGTGCTTCGGCACTGGGGATGATGTCGGTAATGGCAGCAAACTGGAGTCCGCGCTGAATCTGGAATACATAAAAATCGGTTGGACGCGGAATGATGGAAAAGTTCAGGTTGGTAAACGTCGAGGCTGTCCGCCGCAGGGAAAGGGCAGGAGCGACCAGGACGATCGGAATGCGGTTGGTAACGGCAGGAACCGGAACCGGACTGGCACTGTTGTCGCACACCGCAAACAGCCGACAGTTTTCATTTCCCGCTGTCCCGGTTAATATGCGTCGGACGGCTTCGGCACTGCTGCGCGGGTCTACTCCCTCTCGATCGATCTGAATCCGTTCGTTGGGCACGCCGTTTGCGGTTAAAAGTGCCCGGATGCTCTCGTCGCTGTTGATGGTTCCAGCATTGTTGCCATCAACGCTGCTCACAATCACAAGGGGATCGCTGCCCCGTGCCCGGCGCGTTGCATAAAGCTGAGCCGCATAAAGCAATCGCGATTGAAGATTAATGCTCAGCCCCCCTACGGTATTGCTGATTTGGGTCCGAATTCGGGAAGAGGGGTCAGACGGCAACGCTCCATCGCCCAAAACCACGATCGCCTGACCATCTTGGGGATTGGTGGCTTCCTGTCGCTGAACTGCTTCTAAAACGGTGCGCTGCTCTGTCTGAGCTGTGAGCAAATAGGCGGTGAGCGGCAGGCTAAAAAACAGCAAAATCAGAAATGCCGTCAGCACCTGTGCGCCTGACACATCCTTTAGCCCTTTGCGCATAGCTGCGGCAAGAAACGCCAGCGATAATCCCAGCGGTCGTAAAAAGAAGGCAATAAACGACCACAGAATTCCAACGGTTCGGTTTGTCGGCTCCAAAAACGCCAGCACCAGCAGCAAGACCAGCACAATGCCGCCCAGCCAGGTTAAATAGCGGCGATCGATAAAGTTTTGCAGAATGTAGCGAACGATAAAAAAGATGGCAGTCAGGAGCAGCAGTTGCGTGATCAGTTCAAACATGGGTTTTCTTAAAGCGGCAGAGCGTGACCCAAACGGGCGAGGCGAAGCGGTTTCCCCAGCGGGGCGATCGAATGAGACCTGCTCTAATGTACTCAAACTCGGTGCAAACGGTTTAAAAAAAAGCCCCAACCTTGGGCGGGGCTACGTGATGTTCAGGCACGAATGAGAACTTAATATTTTGAAACTACTGGGAAACGCTGCTAGCAAGCGCCAGATCGATTAAGAATGACCGCGATCGTCTGGAGGATCAGGCGCAGGTCATAAAGCGGATGCCACCGCTGCTGGTAGCGCAAATCTAGCTCGACAATCTGTTCAAAATCCTTGATCGCAGAACGCCCGCTGACCTGCCACTCGCCAGTAATCCCAGGTTTAACGTTGAGCCTGACCCAGTGGTGCTCGTCGTATCGGCTGACTTCATCGCGGGTGGGTGGACGAGTTCCCACCAGGCTCATATCGCCCATCAGCACATTCCAGAACTGCGGAAATTCATCCAGGCTACTCTTTCTCAAAAATCGTCCGATGCGAGTAACGCGAGGGTCTTGCTCGTTCTTAAAGATCAGTCCCTTTGCTTCGTTGGGAACGAGAGCTTTGAGCTGGTCTGCATTCTGCACCATCGATCGAAACTTTAGCAGGGTAAACGGTTTGCCTCGCAAGCCAAATCGCTCTTGCCGAAAGAAGATGGGCCCGGGGCTGTCTAGCTTAATCAGGACTGCGATCGGGATGAACATCAGAGCGAGGAGCAGTAGCCCGACGATCGCGCCCAGAAGGTCGATCGTGCGCTTGATGATCGAAGAAGCAGAGGGATGAGGTTCTTGAGATTGCAGCTCTGCAGGAACGGGGATAGAGCTGGCAGTGGGATGAATCACAGAGTCAGTCATGCGAGGAAGCTTGTACAATATGCCGAGCAGCAATAATTGTCATTTTCTCTTGAAGTATAAAATCGTAGGATTTTACAAATACGAGGAAATTTACTTCTTTGCAAAAGCTTTTTACTTCTGTAGAAATACTTAGTGATCCCTGCGCTTTTATGAAGCTAATGTGAAGCAACCCTGCCCGTCATTATTTTTTCTTTATATTCTCTTTCTGAAAGGAAGTTTTTCGTGAAGTGGTGATCAGTACACCTAAACTACGGCTGTATTGAAGATTACTTCATCGCTTTAAAGCAGAATTTTGAGATGGGATGCGATCACCTCTGTGAAGAGGGGGAGTGGGGGATCGTGTGGCTCAGCCGAGTGAAAATTGCTGTAAGTAGGTCGGCAGAATTAAACCCAAGTTTGGTAGGATGCGTTAGCGCAGTGTAACGCAGGATGTTTTGGGCTTGATGCGTTGCGTGCCTAACACAAATCTACGTTTAATGAACCCACTTCCTCAGCAGGGTTGATTGAGATGAAGAGCTTTTTATGCATCGTTTAGCAACACAACCGGGGGGCTGGACTCCAGAGACTGAAGGCGTCATTTTTGTGGAGCAGTCCCCTGCGCCGATCGTTTATCTAACGGCTGCTGACACCGATATTCAGGTTCTAGCGGCGGCAACTGCGCAACTTCCCTCAGGGTTTCCCGCAGTTCGGGCAGTCAACCTGCTTCAGCTTCAGCAGCATCTCACGATCGATACTTACGTACAGCGGGTTTTGTCTGCGGCAAAGACGATCGTGCTGCGCCTGCTGGGTGGGCGATCGTACTGGTCTTATGGGCTGGAGGTGGTGAAGCAAACGGTTCAGCAAACCGGAGCCATGCTGTTTGTGTTGCCTGGCGATGACAAACCCGATCCGGAACTGTGCAGTCACTCAACAGTTTCGCTGGCTGTGGTCGATCGCCTCTGGCGTTACTTCACTGAGGGCGGTGTGGAAAATGCCGTGAACGCGCTGAAATTTTTGGCAAATATTGCCTGTCGGACTCACTATCCGGTGGAACTGCCGCGATCGATTCCCCGTGTCGGACGCTATCCCTTGGCTTTGCCGCCTGCGCCTGCGTCTCCCAGGGCGGGCATTCTTTTTTATCGCGCCCATGTTCTGGCAGGCAATACTGCGCCGATCGATGCTATTTGTCGGGCGTTGGGCGATCGGGGACTGGAGCCTGTGCCGCTGTTTGTCTCTTCGCTGCGAGATGGGGACGTGCAGGCAGAGCTGTTGGACTGGTTTCAAGAGCAATATCCGATCGAGGTTTTGCTGAACGCGACGAGTTTTTCCCTTGCCCGTCTGGAGGCGGAAACGCCCAATGTTGATTTGTGGCAGCGGCTCAACGTCCCGGTGTTGCAGGTAATTCTCAGCGGCGGCACGCAGGCGCAGTGGCTCGAACAAACGCGCGGACTCTCTCCTCGCGATATGGCAATGAATGTGGCGCTGCCGGAAGTTGATGGGCGAATGATTACTCGCGCGGTGTCGTTTAAGGCAGTCAAGTCGCGCCATCCGCTGCTGGAAACCGACGTGGTGGGCTATGAGCCGTTGGACGATCGCATTCAGTTTGTGGCAGACCTGGCAGCAAATTGGGTTTG
>Ga0224722_1000515_pt1 | contig 22498 bp, 20 predicted proteins | sample Balambano_FR1_Me_FD_161646 | JGI IMG/M metagenome (GOLD analysis project Ga0224722, IMG submission 161646) | Freshwater sediment microbial communities from Lake Towuti, South Sulawesi, Indonesia - Balambano_FR1_MetaG | ecosystem: Environmental > Aquatic > Freshwater > Lake > Sediment | place... | reverse complement strand
TGGGTTGCACAATTTTCGGCTCACCCATCGTCAACTGGAAGCTGCTTGAGCTTGAAATCGCTAGAGCCGCTTCTCCGTAACACCTTTGAATACTTCACTATTTCCGATAAAGTTTAATTAAGCCCAATTCCAAAACCTAGACCTTTGAAATTACCCGTCTGAATCTGATAAGTTGTCCATAAACCAAAGCTGTGTTGAGGGGCACTTGGTAAACGATTACCAACAGGAATACGGTTGTCTCTAGTAACTTCGCCATTTGTGTAGGCATAGAAACCAATTACGTTCCAACTTGGTAGAATCTCTCCGGCAATGTCAAGCTCCAGTCCTCGACTACGTTGTTCTCCTGTTGCAACTGAGGCAAATGGACTGACCGAATCGGCAGTCGCAACATTTTGTTTAGTAATATCAAAATATGCGAGTGTGGCAAACACTTTTCGGTCTAGCAATTCAGCTTTGACTCCTACTTCATAGCCCTGTGCCTTCTGAGGTTCAAGGAAATTTCCATTTACATCTTGAGCGGAGTTGGGTACAAACGATCGCGAATAGTTGGCATAGAGCGAGACAGTTTCGATCGGCTTATACACTAGTCCAATCTGCGGATTCCAGGCATTATTATACTGTGTAGCACCATTGAAGGTGTTACGAAAATCAACACTATCGAAGCGGAGACCCAAAACTAGAATTAAGTTATCACCAAACGACATTTGATCTTGAACAAAAGCGCCAAGCCGATCAGTTTCGGTATCAAATTCACTGAGTACTTGAGGTCGCAAGTCAAAGTTAGGTCTAGGAAAGCGTCCGTACACAGGGTTGAAAACATTCAACGGTAAAAGAGTAGAATCAACCTTTGAAAAAACGTCATCAAAAATGTTCCAGTTTAGATCCACTTCTACCAACAGCGTATGCTTGATTGATCCTGTAGAAAATTTACCGATAATATTTGTTTGAAGTGAATAATCATCTACCTGGTATTCTCGTGCTGCGAAAACACGATTTAGTATTCCAGTCCTTTCATTGAAGGAACGTGGAAATGCTGCCTGAAATTGGAAATTTTGGTTGCTATAGCGAAAGGCATTTCGTAACGTCCAATTGTCACTGAAACGATGCTCCAGGTTGTAGCCGATGGTGAGAGAACGACTGCGAGTATAGTCATCGGGTTCGGTAAAGACGCGATCGCGGGGCGCATTGATCACGCTAGTCCCAAAGGCAATCAGACCGTAATCAAATTGGTTTTGATCTCGGACGTATTCAAGTGAAAACGTCAAATCTGTGCGATCGCCAATTTTCCATTTCACTACTGGAGCAATAAAATAGCGATCGTTGTCAGTTTCAAAATTACGGAATCCATTTTCCCAAAAATAAGCCGCATTCAGTCGATAGAAAATACTGCCATCCGAGTTCAACGGTCCACCAAAATCTAAGCTGGGTCGCACCAACCCAAAACTACCTGCTTGTACCTGCACCCTGTAAAGCGGTGTCGATAGCGGTTGTTTTGTTACCAAATTAATGATGCCACCCGGATCATTCTGTCCAAACAAGATTGATGCGGGACCCTTGAGAACTTCAATCCGCTCTATATTGGCGGTCTCCTGAACACTCAAATTGTTATAGACCCGAAAACCATCGCGCAAAATTGGTCCATTAGCAAAACTATCGGTATTAAATCCTCGCAAGGTAAGGGTTTGACGTGAACCAAAATCGCTCAACTCACCAACAACCCCACTGACATTCCGCACTGCGTCATCCACACGAATAATTTGTTGATCTTGCAACACCTGCTGTGGAATGACCTGAATTGATCGAGGCGTATCGAGAATGGGAGCGTCTGTGCGAGTTGCTGTAGAAGCATTGGGCGCAAAATAGCCGCGTTGCCCCTCGCCCGTCACCACAATTTCCTCATCGGCTTCATCGGCTTCTGGGTTGAGGCTATACGCCAAACCTCCTGTCTTCAGCGTCACTTCCGTCTTGGGTAGCGCTTCCTTACCCACCACACTCACACGCAGATTCGCAGCATCCAGTTGAGTCACCTGCACCGTCGCAATGTCTGCGGTTGGGTTCTCTGCCGTGAACGCCTGTCCTGTGGGTAATGCCAGCACTGCATTGGGAATGTCGGCAATCAGGCTATTGTCCTCGCTGCGAAACTTCGTCGCATCGACTTGTAGCGGTTTTCCCTCCGCCGTTTCCAGCACAATATCTAGTCCGGTTGCGGTGCGCTCTAATTTCACGTTCATGACTCGAACCGTTGCCGCTTCGACCTGTGCCATCCATTCTTTCACCGTCGTAGCAGGACGGTTGAGGTCACGCACCTGAGCCACCCCCCTCTGTCCCCCCATACCAAGGGAGGATGCCGCAGGCAGGGGGGTTTTCCCCACAGGCTTTGATCCCCCTAAATCCCCCTTCACAAGGGGGACTTCAAGCCCTTGTCCGGTTCCCCCTTTTTCAAGGGGGGCTAGGAGGGATCTCTCTTCCGCCCCACCGCTTGCCCAGCCAACACCACTACCGCACCAGACAGCAACAGCGATCGCATCCACATCACACTACATTCCTCAACGGCTAACACTCTCCCAACCAGATGCGAATTAATCTCATCTAATTTAGGTATGAGATGTATCTTAGGGAAATTGAGTGATCAAGGTGACTACTAGCCGGACTTTTTTGAACGCTGTACGGACGGGCGGAGTTTTGGCTGTCTCTGACTCATTTATAATTAAAACGTCCTAGCCATCAAAAGCACGATCATGAGCCAAACCACAGGCGGCGTTCGCTGGACGATTCAAGATGTAGAAGCGTTACCCGATAACGAGTGGATTCGTTACGAAATTATTGATGGAGAGTTATTTGTGACGAGATGCCCCCACCACAAACACCAGCAGGTCACTGGACGAATTTTTGCTGTACTGGATAGCTGGTCACTGGAAAGTGGTTTAGGAGAGCCTTCCATCATGCCCGGTCTAATTTTTTCCGACTCGGATAATGTTTCTCCCGATGTCGTGTGGGTCAGTTACGATCGACTCGCTCAAATTCAAGATGAAGCGGGGCATTTTCGCGGCGCACCAGAACTTGTGGTAGAAGTGCTGTCTCCTGGAAAAGCGAACGAAGATCGAGACCGAACAGCCAAATTAAAACTGTATTCCGTCCAAGGGGTACTGGAATATTGGATTGTTGATCGCTTGTCCCAGCGCATCGAAATCTATCGTCGAACTCAGGCTCAACTGACCTTAGTGGCAACTTTGCTAGTGGATGATGTGATCATCTCTCCCTTATTACCCGGTTTTGCCTGCGAGGTTGCCCGCTTATTTTCGTCACGGGCATAACTCAGATTGGAGTATTGCTTCAACAAAACACTCGCCGAAACTTGCGGCTCTCTGCCAAAAACTCACTGGGATTCACCCCAAACTTCCGGCGAAACGCGATCGCAAAATAGCTGCGATTGCTAAACCCCACGGCATAGGCAACTTCCGCCACACTCATCCTATCCTTAGACAACAGTTGCCGCGCTTGTTCCAACCGATAGTCATGCAAGTAGCCAAACACCGTCGTGCCAAACACCTGGTGAAAGCCTTGCTTCAGTTTGCGATCGTTCAAGCCCACTAATTGAGCCAGTTCTAGCAACGATGGGGGATCTTCAATGCGCTGCTGCAAAATCTGTTGAGCTTGATGAATGCAATCCAGATCCGCTGATTTTAAGGCGCGATCAGAACCAGACATTGGCGAATGACTCGAAGACTCTACTAGGCTCCATTGCTCAAGCTGCAATGCCAGCAATTCCGTCGCTCGGCTTTCCAGAAACATCCGTCGCACCAACCCCTGATAGGGACACTGGATCATTTGATGCAGCGCCATTTGCATCGCCGCTGAATTTTTGCCCAAGCAGCGATGGAAAAATGGACAAGTGCGGCTCTGAGCAAACTGCAGCAACTCTGGAGGGCAACTCTCTAGCTGTCCACCCATAAAGGTTTTAAGATAACATGGCGTAATCCAGAGCATCACAAAGTCAGTAGATTTCTCGCTCTGATAAGATTCCACTTCTTCGGTGTTTGGCAGGCAATAGAGATAGTTGTGTCCCGCTGTTTCAACATACTCACCCACAATGCCAGGAGTCTTCACCTGAACCTGACCTGAAAGATAAAACTTGCCCGTTAGTGGAAATCCAGATTCATGGGGACGAACGTGCTTAAAGGGCGTGGCGTAAGCCTCCTGACTAATCTGCATCGAGAGTCCATTGGGCAGAAGGGTCGTCTGCAACCAGCCTTGTCCCAACCATGCCGGGAGCGTTTCTGTGCGCTCTACGCCATCCCAGCGATAATTCGTTTCCCCATTTTGCCGACTGATGTTCCAGCGATCGTCAAACTCATCGTCAAAGTATGTGACCATTCCAGCTTACTCCCGTTGTTACCTCGATCGCACTGGCTTCCCAGTATTATTTCAGGCAATCAATCTTATTAAGAATACTTAGCATTAAAATACTATATCGTTCTTGCTGATTGACTGACACATCTTCTCGCCCTGAAACGTCTAAGCCTTGCTGCGTCCTTGTTTCAGTGGAATTGCCCAGTCAACAGTCGTGCATCTAAAAATTAGAGCGGTTTTCGCTCTACCGCTTGGCGCTTAGAGGAGATAGAAGGAGAGAGGTCGAAGGCAGACTTGAGCGCAACAACAGTAGACAGAACCCAACCATACACAAGAGCCTTGCCGCCAATGCCAGCCAATCTTAAACTAGCTGTTACCCCGGAACCAGTGCGAGTCAACTTGATGCCGATTGCCTTGTTCAACGACATCTGTGCCTATACTGGTTAAATAGAGTCTAGCAACGGCAAGCACCAGGCACAGGCGCGCGAGCATCGCAGCAGGGCGGATGTGAGAGGATTCGAGTTAGAAGCCATTGGATTTATTATCCAAAAAGTTCTCCTCAATCGAAAATCTCAAACCGTACTCAATCTAGACCAAGTATGCCGGGGTCGAAGGACGGCTCTGTGGATGCTCTGATGGCTAACTGGTTTTGAGCAGAATTTTGGCTGTCTTCCGATACACTGATCACTGTAGCCATTGCCATGTGAAATTTGGCCAAGGCAAGTCAGAAAGCTTACTCAGAATCAGCATTGAGAGAAAGATGTTGTCCTCCCGTTTTCTGACCAAAGTAATAGTTGTAGGTGGAGAGGTAACCCAAGTGGCCAGACGATATACACGCCGAGAACTTTTAATCGATGCGAGCTTTGCTTGTGGGAGTTGTATTTTGTTAAAGGTACTGGCTCCTGCCAAGGAAGCAGTGGCAGAAGTCAGCGTGGTCAAGCCACCTCTAGCTGTGGAGAATCAAGGTTCATAGTTATGCTTCCCGAGCCTGGATAGTCCATGAAAAAACTCCTGGAACGTTTTTTGCGATAGAGTCGTTCCAGGAAAGTGGTTGAGATTTGACGGTGGTGTTTCAGGGCAAGAAGGCAGAAGGCGAAACCCCTTACTCCTTACTTTGCTTTTTTCAAAGCCAACAGCATATCCATTTCACCAGTGGATGAGTTCATTTGAGTGGAGGTCATGCCAATGCCTTTGATTGAATTCAAAATTGCGGCAGTTTCGGCTGGGATAGGACTTTGACTCAGGGCAGCAAATCGATTCACCAGTGTCATGGTTTGATCCATATCAAGGTAGAAGTAACCCAGGTTTTGCTTGGGGAGATTGCCAGTGGATGCCTGGAAGTTGGCACTGTTCTCGATCGTCTGGCTGGGCTTGGTTGTAATCACATCAATCATTGGCCCGCCCACTGCCAAAAACATTGAGTCGTTATCCAACCAGCCGTGACCAACCAGAACGCCCGGCACCATGGGCGTACTCCACTCGGTGACTTTTTTACCCTGGACATCTCGCTGTTGCACCATCATGGCATTGGCTTGGGCCATGCTATCAAGCTTTGCCAAAGTCGCTTCGGCAGTTTTGCGATCGCTGGTATCGATCACCAACACACCGCCAAAACCCACTTGCGCCAGAATTTCGCGATCAGACGGAATCAACGCCAGCCCAAATTCACCATCCATCCAGCCAAATACGTCTTTGTCCAGGTCAACATTCAGCGCTTTCGTTGTACTGCGCATGGTTTCAAGGGCTTGTTGAGTCGTAGGATCTGTTTTGGCCTGTTCGGTTGCCTGTGACCAGATCCGGCTAACGTTGCCACCGCTCAACAACGCTAAAGAGTCGGCAGGAAACAGGGAAATAATTTTGCCTGGAACAGGCTGGTAGTCGAATTTGGGCGCATCCGGACTCATGGTAACAGAGGCTTTCATGCGGATGCCCTCGTCTTCGACTCCAACCCCGGCCACCATTGACTGAACTTGCTGTAGCCGTTTCATGTCGATCGGCGGGGGCTGAGTCGCATCCGCACGAACATTCATGAGCGTTTGCATTGCTCCGGCATAGTCGGGCAGATACACGTAAGCGATCGGGTTTTTGACATCTACCCCTTTCGTAAACAGGGTTTCTGCATTGGGCTTAGAAGCCAGGGACGGTTCACCTTGACTGGTGTTGATAGCAGCTTCGATCGTCTTTTGATCCGATGCCACCATCAAAAAGTCTTTGACCACAGTGGCGTGAGTTTTCCCGTCCTCACTGACCAGGACTTTGTTGCCTTTGAATTCCGTTTCCTTGCTCTTGCCGCCTTGACTCGCTAACTTACCGGCAAACTGCATGGCACTAATTTTGTCACGAATATTGAAGACTGCTAGCACACTGGCTTGCTCTGTGCCTTTCCCACCAGGCATCATGGCAATCATGCCATTGCCCAACCAGGGGCGAATATCCTGATCGAAGTTAATATTATTTTTGCTAATCAAATCTTGATCAAGGGTTTGCAAACCTTTTGCCACTGCTTGTTGCGCTTCTGGAGTGCCGAACTGTTTCAACTTTGCCCAGGACTGCACATCGCTGGAGATAAATGCCGTCATGTACGCTTCATTAGGGATGGTTTTAGCGAGAGCCAGGGGGGTTGTGCCATCGATCGCGGGGCCTTTCAGATACCAATAGCCAGCCGCACCGCCCGCTACCAGTACCGCAGCACCCGCAGCAGGAAGAAGCAGTTTTTTTCCAGACATTCTTGAATTCCTCAAATGGTTTTGAATGAAAAAACTTGGGGTTACATCCAACGATTTCGTACCTGATGCACACTGTCAGCACGCATTGCATTCAGAATTCCCCAAAGCTTGAGGGGTTACACAACTGGCGCAAAGTCTGTAGGTTGGGGTGGAGGGGGCGTTCACCCCTTAGACTTAACGCTTTAGCGTGAGGGAATTATTCAAAAAGATGTGGATGCAAGGGATGTTGATGATGAAGAACTATCAGTTTCAACACGATTGTGGGTAACTTTTCCGGAGAAGTGTTGAGGCGAGAGAAATGATTTAGTTAGGAGAAATATTCCTAGCGCTTCCAAAGTGGCCTCTGGTGAAGTTAAGTCGAAATACTTTTATGAAATGGTTCGTTTTTTTCGTTGGTACACTGATTGTGGCGCTGGTGGTATTTGCAACGCTTCAAACTCAAGCGCAATCGGGACGGTGCGATCGGGCTTATCCGGATGTTTGCATTCCCTCGCCACCGCCTGATCTGGATTGCAAAGACATTCCCTATCGCAACTTCCGGGTTTTACAACCTGATCCACATCGGTTTGATCGTGATAAGGATGGCATTGGGTGTGAACAGCGGCGGTAGAAGGTGTTACTGGTAGAGCCGTTACTTAGCCAAACGTTGACCCATTCCAGCCCCACAAATAGCCTTTGGCATCGGCAAATTCAATGTAAATGCGATTAATCGGAACGCCGATCGCAGTGCTGATGGTTTGGCAAAAGTCTTGACTCATGGCCTGCGTTTGCGCAGCACTCATGGTGCCAACACTTTTGACTTCAATGTAACAAACAGGCTCAGTGGTGCCGCCGAAGGTCATTGCAACATCAGGTTCCAGCGCTGTCATCACGTAGGATTCTGGTTTGCTGGTATGTTTTGCCAAACTCGCGGATAGCTGCTTCAGCAAAGCCTCTACTTGGGATGGGTTGGGGGCGATCGAAGTTTGCACTTTAATCAAAGGCATACCATCAACCTCCGTATTGCCAGCCAGTACTTTCCAACAGCAGTGGCTCACCTTCACGATGGGTTCCCGCGGCTATCACTTCACCGACAAATACTGTATGGTCGCCGTGTTCTACCATGCCCACAACGCGACATTCGACATAACCGAGGGAATCGGCAATAATCGGGCAGCCTGTTTCGCCGGTGTAAAACTCGACATCTTCAAACTTATTACCAACTCGACGCTGAGGTTTGAAGAACTTCTGCGCCATTTCCTTTTGCCCCGCTTCCAAAAAACTCAGTGCAAAAACCCCACTCGCTTTCACCATCGCATGGGATTTGGAGTCATTTTTGATGCAGTTGACAACTAACGGTGGCACAAATGAGGCTTGCATCACCCAACTGGCCGTAAAACCATTTACATCCTCATTGTCTTTGACTCCGCAAATGTAAAGACCATGAGGAATTTTGCGAAGCAACACTTTTTTGGCTTGTTCGTCTAGCACGAGCAGTACTCCTGGTCAGTCCAGTGATTAGTTTACCAGGCCAAGGAGAGTGAGCAAACAAGAAACATTCGTTAATGCAGTCTTAAACAAATTAACGAATCTTGTCGAACATCAAGACATATTAAGAAGTATTTTTTCTAACGTGAAATTCTGGATTATCAACCGGAACTACGTCAGAATCTAAAGAAATTGTTAAAGTACTGGTCGCAATGAGAGAGGTGGAGTGTGATACCGATCGATACGTCGTTGCTCAGGCTTACATGGTTAGTGATTGAGGAGACTCAAAGTTCAAACGTTCTTTCATTGACAGATACTGGATTAGTGCGGTTGCTGCTACAACGGATCTCCGATCGCATCCTGTTGAGTGGAGAAGAAGTTTATTTGTTGTACGACTACATAAGTTCTAAAACGACTTTGATTCGCGATATGGCCGAGTCGAGGTTTGTTTATCATACATCCGTACGCTCAAAGTTGGAGGAACACAGTCCCGCCGCACTGCCGTTTGAAGTCAGTCGAGATGTTGTCAGCACTTTCTAGGAATGCATTCATGAGGTGACAAACTTTGTGAAATGAGCATCTTGCCCATCAAGCATGAGATTGATGGATTGGAATCTCGATGACAAATTCAGTGCCGATTCCAAGAGTGGAATGACAGGATAGCAAACCTCGGTGCTTCTCGGTAACAATTTGATAGCTGATCGACAATCCCATCCCTGTGCCTTTCCCGATCGGCTTGGTGGTGAAGAAGGGATCGAAGATACGAGCCTGGATTTCTGGCGGAATGCCAATGCCGTTGTCCGCGATCGCAATCTGAACCCAATCTGGGCGATGCCGTTGCAAGCGAATCGTAATGGTAGGAGATTTTACGGTATCTTCACCGGCATTGAGTTCTGGCTGAGTTTGCATCCCATCTTCCAGAGCATCGATCGCGTTGTTGAGAATATTCATGAACACTTGATTCAATTGTCCGGCGTAACATTCAATCAAAGGCAAATCCGTATACTGTTTATGAACAGTAATGGGTGCGCGATCGGGGCTCTCTTTGATGCGACCCTTTAGAATCATAAGGGTGCTATCCAAACACTCAGCTAAGTCTACAGCTTTCATTTCGGCTTCGTCCATGCGAGAGAAGGTGCGGAGCGAAGCAACGATCTTTTGGATGCGATCGGCTCCTACTTTCATAGAAGCGAGCAGTTTAGGCAAATCTTCAATCACGAAGTCGAGGTCGATCGTTTCATACTCTTGCTGAATTTCAGGAACCGGATCAGGATAATATTTTTGAAATAGACTCACCAAATTTAATAAGTCCTGGATGTAGTCATTTGCATGTTTTAAGTTGCCATAGATGAAGTTCACAGGATTGTTAATTTCATGGGCAACACCAGCCACAAGTTGACCTAAACTGGACATTTTCTCGCTTTGAATTAGTTGAATTTGTGCCTCTTGCAGTTCCTGTAGGGTCTGTTGAAGTTCTTGCTTTTGTTGGCGGAGTTGCGTTTCTGATTGTTGTAAAGCAATTTCAGCTTGTTTATGGTCAGTAATTTCACGCTCCAGACGAGCAACTACTTTTTTCAATGCGGCTGTGCGAGCTTCTACTTGACTTTCAAGCTGTTCATTTAGGCGTTGCAGTTCAAATTCTGCTTGTTTGCGAGCGGTGACATCCCGCACCATAGTTAGCACTTCATCTTCACCGCTGGGAATGATGCGCACTTCTTCGTAAACCACCTGTCCGTCAATCACCAGTTCCTGGTCGTATACCTGCAATTGATCAGTTTCTAGGGCTTTGTTGACGTAATACCGTCGCAGTTTTGCCACCTCCGGTGGGAGGCAGTCGTAGATGAGTTTGTCGGGAGGAGCAGCGATCGCTTTTTGCTTAAAATCCCCTTCCATTGCGACACTGAGCTGCGTGCCATCTCCCCGCATCCGAATCAACAGATCGGGAATGGCTTCGATCAAAGCTCGCCGAGTTGCGTCACTATGGCGGAGAGCTGCTTCAGTGGCAACTTGTTGCGTGGGCTGGTTGATGGGCCGCATACAGGTGACTACATAAGGCTGGGTGGATGCTTGAACCACAAAGCATTGCAGCATGAATTGTTGTGGGTGAGCCTGAGGCCAGGTCAGCGATACTTCGATCGATTGAGTGACTCCAGTCATAAATACTTGTTCAACACACTGCCAAATTTCCTCAACTTGCTCGGAGGCCCAAAAGTCACGATCGCTCTGCTTAAGGAGATCTTGTTGCGGTTTTCCAGTCAAGTGACAAATGGCTGGATTGGCTGCTACCCACTGATGCTGCCGATTTTTGATCACAGTTGGATCGGGCAATGCGTGCAAAAACGTTAACCAGGAAACCTGTGGTAATAACTCAACTGAGTCGGAGTGAGATGCGGTCATACAGTTCGGTGTTGAACTCATTTGCGGCAGTCAACGTGGCCCAAACGAAAATTACAGTTAGTTTGCCCAAAACCTTAGAACAATTGCTGCGGAGTGGATCAGGTTAGTCGTTACGGAGAGCCGCGATCGGGTCGAGCCGCGCAGCATTGCGAGCAGGAATCACCCCTGCAATTAATCCTACGGTGAAAGCGAGAGAAAGTCCGGCAACGATCGACCAAATGGAAACCACAAACGGAAACTTGAACAAAGTGGATGCGGCAAATGCGAGCCCAATCCCGATCGCCACGCCGATCGCGCCACCGATGACCGCGACAACGATAGCTTCGGTCAAAAACTGATTCAAAATCGCGCTATTGGTTGCCCCGATCGCTTTACGAATCCCGATTTCGCGCGTGCGCTCTACCACTGACACCAGCATGATGTTGGCGATGCCGATGCCACCCACGACGAGAGAAATGCCCGCGATCGCGCCCACTAGAACCGTAAACAGACTGACCACGCTGCCAAAGGTATTAATTACATCCACCTGGTTACTGAGCCGAAAATCATCCGGTGCAGGGGGAAAAATATTGTGCCGAATCCGCAACAGATTGGTGACTTGAAATTGGGCGGCTTCCAGTTGGACCTGGTCGGCAGCTTTGAGCCAAAAGCCACTGATTGCGGTACCAGAGAGGGAATTGTTACCCACGATGCGAGCGGACATGGTAGTCAGCGGGATATACACTCGATCGTCTTGATCCATCCCACCCACCGAGCCTTTCGATTCCATCACCCCAACGACTGTGTAGCGCCCATTTTGAATGCGCACATTTGCCCCGATCGCGGTTTCTTCTGGCGCAAACAAATCTTCCCTCACGCGACTGCCCAGCACCACAACAGAATTCGCATTGGTCAAATCAATGTCATTAAAGAACTGTCCTTCTTTGAGTTTCAATTCTTTGACATCGGCATACGCTAGATCGGTGCCCAGGATGGAGGTGGAGGTGTTGCGATCGTTGTAAACCACTTGCCCCGATCGCTGCAAAAATGCGGTCACGCCTTCAGCGGCGGGAGCCTGTTGCGCAACGGCCTCGGCATCCTCCCAGGTCAAGGTTGAAGCCGAACCTGCACCTTGAGCCACTCCCCTCGATCGAGCAGACCCTTGCAACACCAGCATGACATTCGTGCCCAACGCTTGAATTTGTTGTTCAGTCGCCCGTTGCACACCCTGTCCCACTGAAGTCACCATGATTACAGAGGCAATTCCAATAATCACGCCCAGCATGGTTAGGCTTGTCCGGAGGCGATTGCTCCACAAAGCTTCCAGTGCCATTGTCGCCACTTCAAGCAGCGACACTTGGGTCGGTTGAATCGGCTTGGAGTAGAGCGGTTTGCCGGACATGGTTAGCCACCTCCCTGCCTGCCACCTTGTCGGCCACTACCGCCCATGCCTGGGAAAACGGAGGGTGTGCGTGAAGGCGGACGTTCGCCCGGTGGAAAGCTCAGCATCACTTGCTGGCCAGCTTCTAACCCCGCCAACACTACAGTTTTATTCTCAACGGTAATGCCAGTTTTGATCGGTTGGAAACGAGATTTGCCAGGTTCGCTCCCTGCAAGCAACACGCCTGTGCCCTCCTCCTGCCGCACGATCGCCACCGTAGGAATCACCAGGGCATTATCCAGTTTCCCGATATTGAACTTGACATTGACATTCATCCCCGCCTTGAGTTGATTTTGCGGATCGGCGATCGACATCTTCACCTCAAAGTTAGTGACATTCTGCTCCACAGTGGATTGAGTCGCAATCTGAGACACACGCCCGGTGAAAAACTGCCCCGGAAACGCATCAGCTTCGATCTCTACGGTTTGCCCTAGCTTGATTTGAGGAATGCTGGTTTCGGCGACTTTAGCGACAACTTGATTGTTGGCAGCCAGCGCCAGGATAGAAGAGGATGTGGCGGAAGACACTGAACTGCCAGAGGTGGTTGGAGTCACAAAGGCCCCCGGATCGGCAAACTTCCGCGTCACCACACCGCTAAATGGCGCACGGATGATTGTATCGTTGATTTGAGATGCAACCGTTTGCAGCTGGCCCTCAGCTCGAGTGACATCAGCCCGAGCTTGAGCAATGTCCTCAGGACGAGATCCTGCCTGCTGTAACGACAAACTCTGTTTTGCTAAATTAAGCTGAGCGATCGCACGATCACGGGCAGCCACAGAAGCGTTCAGTTCTCGCTGAGCGATCGCGCCACTGCCGAACAATTGTTGATTCTGCTGAAAATCCTGTTCTGCCTGTCGTAAAGCCGCTTCAGCTTCTCGCACCCGCGCTTCCGCCTGAGCAATGTCCTGAGTTCGATTGCCGGCTAAAACACGCTGCAAGTTAGCTCGTGCGGCGGCAAGTTGGCCTTCGGCTTGCGTCAGTTGCCCTTGCAAGCTAGAACTATCCATCGTGGCAAGAATTTGCCCTTGCTGAACTCGATCGCCCTCCCGCACCCGCAACTCTTTCAAAACACCAGAGCTTTTAGGGCTAACGTTAACTGATCGCTCAGGCTGAACCACTCCATTGGCAGCGATCGTGATCTCCAAAGGTTGCGTTTCAACTGTTGCAGTTTGTACTCGTTTGCGAGTTTCTTGCTTTTGTGCAGCAGTCACCTGATTGTAGGTAAAGTAGCTTCCCGCCCCTAAGACCCCCAGCAGCAGCAACGCCAGCAACCATCTCGGCACTTTTAGCGTCCTTAACCGTTTCACCCCGTTTGCTCCTTGTTGAGGCAGTAACCATTCCTTTAGACTTTAAACCCAAGTCATTGGTTCAGGTGGGAGTGCTACAAATTTGTTTGGTTTAACGTTTGGTTTAACCATTACTCAGAGCGATCAGGAAGCGGCGGAAGTTGAGCTTCGCGTCTTTGGGTTGGCGGAAGTGGATTGTTGTCGGTCAGATCGATTTCTGCAAGCTGCTGAGGTTCTTCTCCAACTTGCTCCACAATCAACTTTTCCCGTTGCACTGGCACCTGAATAATTTCGGTTTCAATTTCTTTTCGGACAACCACTTCCCCTACTTTCTGCTTCTTCTGATCCACAATGAGCCGCTCTTCATGTAACGGAATCACTTCTTCTTGCTGCACCACGCTTGGCTTGATAGCTGCGGGTGGTTGCGTCGCTGGAGTGGTGGGTAAATCAGCCGGAGGCCGGGTGGGAGGAATATGGCTAACTGGCCGCTGACCTGGAACGGGAGGAGTTGCGGCTATGGGCGCACCTGGACTAACAGGAGGAACTGCACGCACGGGCTGTATAGGGGGATTTGGTGCAGGGGCATAACCTTCCAGTGGGGCAGAAGCTTCGAGGGGAGCGCTCTGTTCGAGCGATCGCATTGGTGCCACACCTGGTTGAACCGCATGGGATGGCGTTGGACTTTCATAATTGTGGTTGTATGCTGGGGTGGCCAAAACCTGCTGACGATTCAGACTAGGAACATACAAACGCTGTGTGGGCAAGTCCACTTCTGCCAAATGCACCGGAATGAGAAGTTGCTTGCCTGGTTCCCATGCGACGAATTCAACGACGAGATACTGCAATTCGCCTGAGGCGTTTTGTAACCCATCAATAACTTTGGCAACCCGTTCATGGCGATCGCTGTAAACATCAAATTGACTTAAGGCAAAATGACCCGTTGCCCGTTGATAGTTAGACCCATGGCCGTGAGGAGATGAGGGAGACATTTGGCTTCTTCTCAAACTTAAATTGCGATAATTACTATCCTAAAGAAAGACACCGAGTGCTTCATCCCTCAAACGAAAGACATCTCATAGGTTTTCCCCAAGCTTGAAAACTTGGGTAGAGATCATTAGTTCACAGCACTTGAAGTGAAATTTAATATGAATAGGAATTAATTTAAAACTGCTTATTTCAGTCTGAGGGCTAAAAATTGAGAGTAATTACAGAGTAATAACAATTGCAGAGAAATTATCAAAAGAAGTAGAAATGTAGCTCAGATTGCCTCACCATTTCATTCTTAAAGAAGACGATTTGCTAACTAAAAACAACTAAGCTAAAAACGATTTCAAGGAATATAGCTTGGAGGTATCCTTATGACGGATGATAAGAAAAATCCCCTGTACGATCCGAATGATTCCAACCCTGATCCAATTACAGGCGAACCTGGTGCCCATCCTGTTGGAACTGGGATTGGCGCAGCCGGTGCAGGCGCAGTTGGAGCAGCGATCGGTGGTGCGGTTGGTGGTCCCGTAGGTGCAGTCATTGGAACCGTCATTGGGGCTGTGGCTGGAGGGTTGGCAGGAAAAGGGGCGGCCGAAAAAGTGAACCCCACTGTTGAAGAGGAATACTGGCGCAATAACTACTCCTCCCGCTCCTATGTAGACAAGAAGGAGCGATACGAAGACTATCACCCTGCCTACAGAACAGGCTATGAAGGTTACAGCCGTTATGGAAACTCTGGTCGCACTTATGAAGACGTTGAGCCAGACCTGAGACAAGACTATGAGACGAATCGTGGTGGTGCTGGGTTGGCTTGGGAAAAGGCCAAGCATGCAACCAGAGATGCTTGGGAACGGGTAGAAAATGCGCTGCCTGGTGATCACGATCGCACCCATTCCACTTCAACCACAGATGCGACGGATGCCGAAACCGTGCGCCTGTACGAGGAACGCCTGGTTGCTGATAAGCACCGTGAGAAAGTGGGTGATGTAATTGTTGGGAAGCACGCGGAAACGGAGACAGCACGAGTTACAGTGCCGATCGAGAAAGAACGGGTTGTGGTTGAGCGCGTAGACTCGGTGGAAGCTGATACTCCGGTCACACCTGGGGAAGCTGCCTTTGATGAAGGCCAAGTTGCTAGAGTTGAAGTCTACGAAGAAACTCCCGACATCCGCAAAGAGGCTGTTGTGGCGGAAGAGGTGACGGTTAAAAAAGTTGTTGATCGAGAGACTGTTGATGTCGAAGATCAAATTCGGCGGGAAGAACTGGATGTCGATGCATCGGGACGTTCCATCATTGATCGCTAATCTGAAATCGATCATCTAGTGAGCAGTGAGTGGGTGATGGAAACGTTCTGTCATCCACTCTGGTTTAACCTGCGTTATTTCCCATACCAAGCTTTGCGCCACTGCTGCATCTGCTCAATCTCATTTTTCTGTGACCCAATGATCTCCTGAGCTAGCTTTTGAATTTCGGGGCGCTTTGATTTTTGCCATGCGTCATTAGCCATTACAACAGCCCCTTCGTGGTGAGGAATCATGGCATCAATGAAGCGTTTGTCAAAGTCCGCATCGGCTGCACCCAAATCCATATCCATTCGCATTGCTTTAATTTGCGCCTCAGACATTGGCATCGCATGATTCATCTCCTTGTGCCACGCGATCGGAGTGCTGGATGCGTTGGGATACCAGGCCGTGCGCCATTGCTGCATTTGAGCGATTTCTTGCGCTTGCGCTTTGATAATATCAGCGGCCAGCTTTTGAATCTCAGGGCGTTTTGAGTTTTGCTGAGCAGCTTTTGCCATCACGACAGCGCCTTCATGATGGGGAATCATGGCATCAATAAATCGCAAATCAAATTCCGCATCGGCAGGCCCCAAATCCATGTTGTGGTTCATGTCGCCATGATTCATCCCACCCATGTTGCCGTGATCTATCTGCTTCGCTCCAGCATCCGTCGCTGTTGCAGCAGGAGCTTGGGCCTGATTTGGAGTAGATGACGAACAAGCATTCACGCCGCTGGTAATGGCGATCGCTCCTAACGCCAAAGCAATGAAACCTGGTTTTGTAAAGTAATTGAGCCGCATAGCTTTAGTATGATTTAGATGGGTAGAAAAAACACAAGGTATAGCTGTCATCACGGGTAATGTGGCAGAGGCGACTCAGAAAGCCATCTCAGACCTGGCTTTTCAGACGATAACTTCGTCCCAAGCTTTCTGACCAACGCTACATCCACGGCTATTGTGAATTCTCCAGTTGAGTGGAGAGTCAACCAACGGATGAATCAACAGAAAATCATCTCCCAAGCTGGAGGATGTCGCATTAGCTTCAGCCAGTACTACTGTTAACTGTTATCCGGGGTTGGGATTGGCTGAAAGGTGTTTTAGCTAACTATAGGAGCCTGACTGTTGGAGGCTGGCTTTTCAACAGTGGCTACTGGAGAAACAGCCAACGTATGTACTCGATCGAATGCTATGAGAACAATCACCCCAATTAAAGTTGTTGCAGCGGCGACAAGCCAGAAGCGGTGAGCAATTGTGGCAGATTGATCCATCGCCCATCCTCCTAAAGTTGGACCAATAAAGTATCCGATCGTCCAGCACTGCGAACTAATGGCAACGTACGCTCCTCTCAAAGCAGACGGTGCTAATTCCGCCACGATCGCTGCCGCAAACGGTTTGTAAGCAACAGAAGCGAGGGCCATGATAAATAATGCTGTTACCCCCAACACAAACTGAGCAACTGTAGCCGTGCCAGTTAGCCATACCAGCGAAAATCCTAGTGCCCAGAAGACAAGCGCAAACATTAACACACGCACTTTTGCAAAACGACTGAGTACCTGAGCGATCGGAATCTGTAGCACAGCCCCTGCACCAATGTAGCACCACGTAAAAAGACCAGCAGTACTCGTCACAGCAGCAGCAGCTCCACCAGAAATTGCTGGTACAAAATTGGTAAAGTAAAGCGGAATTGTACTGGTCACGAGAGCAATATAAGTTGTAAATAGCAAATTTGCCAGAATAAAAATAAGCAGTGATTTATCTTTTAAGGCAACAAACAACCCAGTCGAGCTATGAGTTTCCTGAAGGGGCTGCTGGTGGGGAGTTGGCATCGTTACATGCACCATTGCTGCAAAGGCTAGATAAATCACACCACAGGTGATGAATAACCATTGATGGGATTGATGCACCAGCGTGAGTAGAATGCCGCCACCCAAAATGCCAACTCCATTGCCGATATTTTCTGCCACGTTCATGATGGCGAAGGCTTGCGATCGTTCCTCTGGCGAAGTCACATCCATGACGGCAGCATCGGCAGCAGTCCAGTAAAACCCAACGCTCAAACCTAACAACAGACAGGCTGCCATCAGCAGCGGCAACGTGTGGGTAAAGGCCAGCAAAAAAGACTCTAATGCTCCCAAAATGCCCGACAGCACAAGAGTCGTTTTGCGACCAAACCGGGGGGAGTCTGCTAGCACGCCACCCAGAATGTGCCCCACAATCCCAGATAGAGAACTCAGGCCAACACTGAATCCAACCGAGGTTGCCGACAAACCAACCTGGTTTACAAACACCAGTGGAATGTAAAAATAGATCAACCCTGCACTGATCTGGCACAGCGATCGCCCCAATGCCTGGAGCCAAATTTGCTGATTTGAAAGTTGCAGAGCGGTCAATAACGAGTTGGCACGGGTTGTGGATAAGGATTCTTCGGGATTCATGGAGGCTGGGGAGAATGGACAGTAACTCATCGGCTAGCCATACTTACACTTGCTCAGCGCCGATCGCCTCCAGCTTAACAAGATTTATTTAAGGAAGGTTAAATAAAGTTGAAAAATACTTCTAAATAAGCAGATTGTTGGGTTGGTAGATAACTCGTAAGATACTTGTGGGGATAGAAGTTATCTGTTGAAGATGAACAGTCTTAAGTAGCCATCACGGTCGCTTTGAAATATTGGGATAGCGATTCAAATTGAACGGTTTTCAGACACTCAAATTGGTTGGTTTAGGGACAATTTTGGCGATCGCTCTAACCGCCTGCAACTCAACTCCGGGCACCAGTGGTGATGGAGATATTATCGTTGCCTCCAAAGACTTTACAGAGCAGGATATTTTGGGGGAGTTGCTCGCCCAGCAAATAGAAACGAAAACGAACTTAAAAGTTGATCGCCGCCCCCGCTTAGGTGGCTCCTATGTGTGTCATCAAGCAATTATTAATGACAAGATTGACGCTTACATCGAATACACGGGCACAGCCGCTACGGTTAGCCAGTTGTTTGAAAATAAACCAATTCCCGCTGAACCCAAAACATTGTTTCAAGCGTTGCAGCGGGGCTATGCCGAAACCTTCAACCTGGAAGTGATGCCGGGATTGGGGTTTGAAAATACGTTTGCGATCGTGATTCGGGGTGACACCGCCCAGCAACTCAACATCCAAACGTTGTCCCAGGCCGCTCAATATACGCCCCAGTGGCAAGCAGGCTTTGGCTACGAATTTGCCGAACGACAGGACGGCTTGCCTGGACTGGCTAAAACCTACAACCTCCAGTTCGCCAAACCACCCCAAACCATGGATCTGGGTTTGATTTACCGCGCCTTGTTACAAAAGCAAATTGATTTAACCGCAGGTAACTCAACCGATGGGCAAATCGCTCGCCTGGGGTTTGTGATTCTGCAAGATGACAAGCGCTACTTTCCGCCTTACGAAGCAGTACCGATCGTCCGCAAAGCCGTCTTGGAAAAATATCCTCAGGTGCGGGCGGCGATCGCGGGTTTGCAGAACCTGATCACCGCCGAAGAAATGCAACAACTTAACTATCAGGTTGAAGGAGAGTTGCGGGACGTGTCGGATGTTGTGCGCGAGTTTTTGCAGAAGAAACAAACGGCTCAAGGGCACCAACCCGCTCAGAGTGAGTGAGGCTCACGCTTCATGGTCCAAAAACTGGGCGCGTTGGCAGCAAATTGCCCGGATCGCACTACCTCAAACCCATGTTTCTGGTAGAAGTTAACGCCTCGTGCCGTCGAGGTTTCCAGGTAGCAGGGCACCCCATCGCGATCGGCTTGGTGCAGAACGGGTTGAATCAACGTTCCACCCACACCTTGCCCCTGAAATTTAGGGGCAATTCCCAGCATCACCAGATACCACCAGTGGGGCGCAGCCACATCCTGATGGTGGTAATGCTCCATCTGGTTAAAAATGGATATGAATGCTCCAATTTTTTGCCATTGCACTTTCAAGGGAAATTGATAAAACCCCAATTGCAACAGGCGGAGCATCTTCATTGGAAAAGCTCCAGGGGGCAACCAGACGGCACAGCCCTTGATTTCCTGACCGGTGGTATAAATCTGGTTGTAGGGACTGCAATACGATACAATCAACTGACTTAGCCACCGCAGGCTATTTAAGCGAGACTGTTCCTCCACTGGATAGAAACATTGCATGATTGGATCGTGATTAAAGGCTTGAGCTAAGGTTTCAACACCAGTGGAGTGCTGTGATCGCTCAAGTAAGACCACATCTTGCATCACATTAGGATTCATACAAATCACTCACGTTGTTCAATTTCAGATGAGATTTGATGCACAAAAGAAAGTCCAGTGGCCTCGGCAATTTCTGTGGGCGGGGCCTGCCTTTCTGCGGTATGTAAATACTGGCCATCGTGGATTACAGGCAATGGCTTCATTGTGTGCACCTGGCTGTAGTAGCGGTGAGTTTGCGTGGTTTGGTCGCGCTCTTGGAGACTGTCACCGCCAATCTTCTTGCGCAACTTAATCAAAGCATCCATGATTGCTTCCGGACGGGGAGGACAACCAGGCAAATAAACATCCACTGGAATCAACTTATCGACACCGCGCACAGCACTGGGCGAGTCAACGCTATACATGCCACCCGTAATTGTGCAAGCGCCCATCGCAATCACATACTTGGGTTCGGGCATTTGCTCATACAGACGCACCAACGCGGGGGCATACTTCATGGTGATGGTGCCTGCGGTAATCATGAGATCCGCTTGCCGGGGAGACATGCGCGGAAACATGCCAAATCGCTCCAAGTCGAACCGGGCACCAATCATGGCACTAAATTCAATGAAGCAACAGGCCGTCCCAAACATGAGAGGATAAACGCTCGACATCTTCGCCCAACTGTAGAGGTCATCCACGGTGGTGAGAATGACATTTTCAGATAGTTGCTGGGTCACTTGCGGCGCTTCAGCAGGATTGATGATGGAGTCTGTCATGGTTGTCTCCTGAACATATGGGGAGTAGAACGTAGAGTCAAACCGATCGCGGCGCCGTTTGTATCAGCGTTGTGCGCCACCTGTAACGACATTTGGGCAACGCAATGGCTCAGATCGATCAAGCAAAACGTGTAGAGAACTGCGGGAAAGCTATACAGAATTCAACTCGATCGCATCCAATTCCAGATAAATTGCGAACAAAATTTATATCGAACGATTGATATATTTACAGTCCTATCCTATGCTGCGGCGTTAAGTTTTGCAACTCACCTGAGCGGGTGAGTGAGGTGAAGTAGGTGATCAGCATCTCTTTAATCACTTGGGTTTGACGGTTGAAGCAGATGCGATCGCCCTGGTAGAGCCGCCGCACAATCAACCCATCGAACAAATTCATAATCAAAATCACTAACCCTGGATCATCAATTTCTAGGACTTGCATCAAGGCTTTCTCGTATCGCTCGCCCGCCCGCCGCAGCGCTTCATGCTGATTAATTTCCGCGCGGCTTTTTTGCCGACTAAAATCCAGCAACATCAATGTTTGGCGTAAAAAATACTCTTCTCGATCGGCCACAAAGTTGAACATCGCCTCCAGCCGTTCGGCACGAGTTGGCAGTTGTTTCAACGCCGCGATCGTCTCTTCGGAGGTGTCTTGGTAGCTGATGTATTCCACCAACTGATCAAACAATCGCTCTTTGCTAGGGAAATAGTGATACAGCGTTCCCGTCGAAACCTGCAACCCGGCAGCAATTTGCCGCATCGTAATCGAGGCATACCCCTTCTCGGCAATCACATCCAGACACTTGCTCAAAAGTTCCTGGCGGTACTGATCATGGTCAACAATTTTGGGCATCTTCCTGCGCGTTGATGATGTAGGGAATTGGGGCATCGCGGCGGGGAAAGTTTTTCGCGATATACCAGACGAGCCACGGAGCCGAGATAACCATCAGGAAAATCGCGATCGGTAAACTTTCGCGTAAGGTTGCAATCGAAGTGGCATTGGCATCTTTGGGCAAAAACATCATTCCAGTAGCGACAAGGTTATTGAGGGCATGCCCCGCGATCGGAATCAGCAGCGATCGCGTTTTGATGTACAACAGTCCCATGATTAAACCAAAAATTGTTAGCCCAATTGGGTTCAAATGCAACAGGCCAAACCAAACTGAGGAGACAATCAAGGCCAAGGGGAGGTTCCACTTCACACCCCACCGTTGCAAGATAAAGCCACGAAAAATCCACTCCTCGGTAATGGGAGCCACCACGATCGTCGTGATCGCGCTTACAACTTGATAGAACAGTAGGTTCGCCGTCCGAGGTGTAGCTTCCGCATCAATTTGCCGCAAAATTTGTTCCACAAACAACGGAAATTGATAAGACAATACTGCTGCTGCAATCAAAAAAGACGATACGGAAAAGCCCAGCGCGGCCAAAATCAACCCAGCGATCGCCAACCAACGCGGACGCTCCGGCCATCGCCCCATCACAAGCCTGAGCTGAATCCCCTCACGCCTGAATTGCTGCCATACCCAAACGCTAAGTGCCGTAGATGTCGAGATATATACAACAAAGACCCAAATTGGATCTTCCAGATTGCCGCCCCATATAGCCTGCACAATTCCTAAGCCAAAACCTAA
>Ga0224722_1000514_pt1 | contig 22520 bp, 19 predicted proteins | sample Balambano_FR1_Me_FD_161646 | JGI IMG/M metagenome (GOLD analysis project Ga0224722, IMG submission 161646) | Freshwater sediment microbial communities from Lake Towuti, South Sulawesi, Indonesia - Balambano_FR1_MetaG | ecosystem: Environmental > Aquatic > Freshwater > Lake > Sediment | place... | reverse complement strand
AGACAGACCCGGTTTCCTTCCTTATCTCAGGAACGGAAGGACACGCCGCGATTATCCACGGCAAACTACATTTTCAGAGCCAGCATCTCCCCGGTATGGACGGGAGCGCACCCGTGCGAAATGCCGAACTTCCGAAGGCATGGGGCGGGGCATACGATAATTTCTTAGATGCTGTGCTTGGGCGAGAAGGAGTCCTAGAAACCCTTGTTACTGTTCGTGAAGCCGCTTATCGGTCTGCGGTTATGGAAGCTCTCTATATCGGCGCACGCGAAAACCGTTGGGTCACTCCTGTCACCGGATGACCCAATGACTCAATGACCCGTTAAGGAAAATACCATGTACCTATCTGAAGATCATGTTACCGCGTTTCATCGTGATGGTTATGTATTAGTTCCCGGTCTGTTCACCCCGGAAGAGGTCGAAGCGATGCTCGAAGAGATTGGGGGAGAGCGGGTTTCTACCTACACCCGTGGCAAAGAGGATGCCACCGGAAAAAAGGCGCGTCTTGCCATCTGGCACGAACTTGGCGATGACATCTGGGCGGCAGCCTCCACCAACCCACGTTTAGTCAATAGTGTGCGGATTATCTTGGGTGAGGAAGTCGCCTTCTTCCACGGTAAGGTGATGCTTAAAGAAGCCGGAACCGGCGGGGCGTGGGAATGGCATCAGGATTATGGCTACTGGTACAATCAGGGCTTTGTCTATCCTCGAATGCTCAGTGCCTTTGTCGCCTTAGATGCCGCGAATAAGGAGAACGGTTGCTTACAAGTTCTGAAAGGTTCCCATAAGTTGGGACGATTAGAGCATGGTAAGGTGGGCGACCAAACCGGGGCAGACCCGACACGAATCCCTTTCTTGGAAACCCTCTTTGAGCGGGTCTATGTGGAGATGTCTCCCGGTTCCTGCCTGTTCTTCCACTCCAACCTGTTGCACTCATCGGGTCCCAACGAATCGGATAAGCACCGACGCTCGTTTATTATGTGCTTTAACGCCCTTGCCAACCCGCAACTCGCCGAAAAACCCACTTTTGAGCAACGCCCCTGCCCCGTTGGTACAGATAACAATATCTTGGTTGCAGCTGGGAAGATTTCTTCCTGACGGTTCCCTTCCCAATGGGAACGGATTGGTATAGCAATTGATACAGCAGACGAAAGACGGTAAGATTTTAGCGTGTCCCCCTTATGGGTGACTTGGAAATGGACAGGGTACGGTGTGATTGCATTTCTTTGGCTCTTAGCCATTCTCTTTGGCTTGGTTGGCTTGACCTATTTAACCTCGGCGGGAATGGCAGCAGTCCGAGTTCAACAATGGGGCGTTCTCGGAACCGCCATCGCCTTAGGGGTTGCCGTGATTGCGGTTGGTCTGTCTCCCGTTCCTCCACTCCTTGTGATAGTGTTGGCTATCGGCGCGGGCGTGACCGGCTTTACCCTCCTGCGTCGTGTCACGCGCAATGCAAACCATGCCGCCGAAACTACCCAAGTTGCCGCCGCACACCTTACCCTGCTTGCAGGTTCCTTTGTCTTTATGATTCCTTTCGCATGGCTTCTCTCCACCTCCCTAAAGACCGATGACGAGATGGCGATCTTTCCTCCCGTTTGGATTCCCACCCAGCAGATTGAACTGCCTACCATACAAGGGGCGGAAGGAAAACCGGCGAAACTCTCGGTCTATCTTCCAAGCAATAGTCCAGTGGCAGAACTCGGCGACCTTCCCTCTGGGGATGTACAAGTCCGTGACAGGCAAACTGGCAAAGAGTTTACCGCGAAACGAAGCGAACTTAAAAAAGTACGCTCCATAAATCCGCGCTGGCAAAACTACCCCGAAGCCTTAGAGTTTCTTCCCAAAGAGACCAACTACGGCTTGGTGTTTTTGCTAAACACTCTCACCCTCACCTCGCTTTCGGTGATTGGAACACTGCTTTCGTCGTCGTTGGTGGCATTTGCCTTTGCACGTCTGCGCTTTCCGGGGCGGGACGTGCTGTTCTTGGTTCTTCTCGCAACCATGATGGTTCCGGGAGCCGTCACCATGATGCCCCAGTTCCTCATCTACCGCGAACTCAACTGGATTGATACTCTCCGTCCTCTCTGGGTTCCGGCGTTCTTTGGCGCACCGTTCAATATCTTCCTGCTCCGGCAGTTCTTCATGTCCATTCCCTCCGAGTTGGAAGATGCTGCTAAGATAGATGGTTGTGGACCGTTTGGGGTGTACTGGCGGATTATGCTTCCTCTGGTCAAACCTGCTCTCGCCGCCATCGCGATAATGGCGACCCTGGGAGCATGGAATAACTTTCAGGGTCCCCTTATCTACCTGTCCTCACCGGAGAAGATGCCCCTTGCCTATGCTTTGCAACTCTACCAACAGCAGTATAGCGGTGAACCGGGTCTCTTGATGGCGGCTTCGACAATGGTGCTTCTCCCGATAATCCTTCTATTTTTCTTTACGCAACGCTATTTTATCGAAGGGGTATCGTTGACTGGTTTGGGGGGACGTTAGCCTAATAGACGACCCGCGATAGAATAAAGAAAATGACAATTTTGTCTCAAGGCGTAGAAAAGGCGTAACACAGTAGCATCTCAGGGGGTATCACAGTGGGGTTCACCTGTTTGCTATTCGTGCTATCCTACGCCCGACACAGGAAACCGGATTTTTAATGAGCGTTACGGACGTGACGGATGAAGTGTTGATTGCGAGGACATTGGAGGGGGATAAATCCGCCTTCGATGCTCTTGTTGGGCGGCATGGTACTCGTCTACAACGATTTATTCAACGCTTTGTTCGTGACCAAGATACGGCAGAGGACATCTATATCGAAGCATGGGGGCGTGCCTTTGACCGTTTGCACACTTTTCGTGCCGATGATGCCCGATTTACCACATGGCTGTTTCAAATTGCACGAAACTTAGCCCGTAACGATTTCCGCACCAAAATGCGGCGACGGGTAGAGTCACTGGATACGGGCAGACGGAACCCAAAAGATGGGGAGAGTTATGCCCTTGAAATTGCCGATGAGGACAGCGACCCGGCATTGACCGTCACCGATGAGGCGCATAAACAGGCACTACACCAAGCCTTGCGCGATGCGATTGCCAACCTGCCGGAAAACTACCGCCAAGTCGTGATGCTGTATCGGATTGAAGAGCGCAGTTACGAGGAAATTGCAGAGATTTTGGGGGTGCAGGAAGGAGCGGTTCGTACCCGTGTTTGTCGGGCAATGGACCGATTGCGAAAAGTGTTGAGTGAACGACTCGCGGAGTGGGAGAAATAAGACCGATGCCCGGACAAGAAGTCTTTAGCAATACCGCGAAATTTGAGCGTCTCCTAGATGCCCTACGCCAACCGCCTACCGATGAGGAGGTGGCTATTCTGGCGTGGGACGATGCGGACGCAGACGAGAGCGAAGTCGAGGTAGAGGTGGACGACGAGGATATTGACCTACTCGATAACCTCACTCCCGAACTCGCCGAGGAACTCTTCTACATTGAAGCAGAGATTGAAGAGGAACTCAATCTTCAAAACACCGACCCAGAAGAAGCCGCACGCCGAGAAGAGTTGGATGCACTGGTCATGTCGCGAGCGCGTGGGGTGGGCGCACTCCTCGGTTTCGCTCAAAACTCCATGCACCCCTCATGGATTCGGGCAAAGGCGATGCGCGAGATTGTCCGTCTGGAAAAAGGCTATGATAATGCTCTGGTTGCTGGAGCCTTCCCTTTAGGCAAAGAGCTTGTTGCTACAACAATGCCTCAACCTATCCGAGCAGATGCCGTCCTGCTGGAAAAGGACGATAACCAAACCATTCATGCCGAGTATCTGGCACGCCCCACCAAAGCCGGATTCACTCTTGCAATGGACTTGGAAAGTACCCGTACCAATGAAGCCTTAAGCGAGAATGCTCTCCTCCATGTCACCCTATTTGACCGGGATAGCGGTGCTTCGTTTAAGCACGCGGTTGCCAAGTTGAAGCGTGCCGGAGATGCACTCTATCATGTAGACCTCTTTGATAGCGAGAACCTTAGCCAAAGCGATTTGGAGCGAGCCGAAGCCGTCTTTTGGGTCGCCAAAGACGACTCCCCTTCCCCACCTCGCAACGACGATACACCCGACACGGACGGCTAACGCTGAGACGATTGTCGCAGAGCCAGTTCGGCAGTCAGTAGGACTGATTGTTGGGGGAGTGCGGGTTGGGTCATGCGATTTTGCAGAAGTTGGCAGGCGTGCAAACACATCTCCTGAATCGGTTGAATAATGGTGCTAAGGGGTGTCGCCAGATACTCCATCTCGTTGATTCCATCACAACCAATCAATGCAATGTCCTCAGGAATCCTTCTGCCTGTATCCAAAGCAGCCCGATATGCCCCTAATGCCGCTTCGTCGCTGAAACAGAACAGACCATCGGGGCAACCCTTCTGCTCGATATACTCCCGAAAGGCTTTCCGGGTGTAGTAGGAATAGCTGTCGGGGGCAGTAATGACTTCGGGGGAGCGGTTATACTGCGCCATGACTGCATGGTACACATCGTAACGGACATCGCCGGGATGGTTGCCCCAGTCAGAGACCAGATAGGCAATGCGCTGACACCCTGATTGCACCAAATGCGTCACCGCTTTTTTGACCGATTCCGTTAAATCTATCCCAACAAAGTCCACATCAGGTAACCAATAGGGACCGCAACACAGCATCGGTTTGTGCAGGGCTTGAGGCTCCTCATTGAGGAACTGCCCAGCAAGGTAGTGTTCCCCAATAACCAGTATGCTATCGGTGGTGGCGGTCAAGTCGCGCAGACACTCGGTCTCTTGCGAACCATATGTCAGATGAATTATCGGTTCATAACCGATTTTGGTGATTTCACGAATCGCGTGGTGCATGGCTATCGCGTAATAGGGACGGTCAATTCCGCTCATCAGAAGCCCGATACGCTGAGTACGTCCTGTCACCAATGCACGTGCCGCACGATTGGGACGATAGTTCATCTCCTGTGCTGCTTGCAAGACCCTCTGCCGCGTCGCTTCTGAGATAAACCCTTGTCCCCGCCCGTTTAGAACCCGCGAAACTGTGCTATGAGATAGGTTTAAGGCTTTTGCAATATCTACAATATCTGCTGGCATACGTTTCCGAACACCTACCCTGATTTCTTCACCATGTGCTTGACCGCAGTATACCACCTTTTCCTGCAAACTGTAGACAGTTTGCAGGAAGGGGTATCTCTCCTCTCCACGCTCTCTCTATCATTTCGCTTTTGTGGGGAAACCTTTAGTTCGTGACACTAATGGTTGTGACCGGATAAAAGCCGTTCGCATCCGGGTTTTTCAGACCCAATTTGATATTTCGGTCTGGTGTTGGCGAGGGCAGGTCTTCAATGATTCGCACCTTAACCGTATATGTCCCCGCCGTTAGTGTTGTTGGCAATGTGATTCGATAGTTCTCTAAGAAGGTCACTCCCGGTTGCCAGTTCCGATTATTGGAGGACGATGTCGGAGCCGTAAAGGTATACGTTTTCCCGTTCCCCTCAAAGCGCACTCGCACCCGGTACGGGTAGTAGCATTTTGCTGCGCCCCGATTTAACCAAGTGAACTTGTAATCCTGTGCCGTACCACGTTTGTGGCTTGTCGGAACCACTGCTGTTTTCAAAAAGTACCAGTAGCCCATAATGTTGTACAACTCACGAGCGACCACCGGATTATCTTGCAAGAAGGTGTCGGCATAGCCGTGGAATCCAACATAGGTTGCCCGCGTTAGACGAATCGCGTTCTCCAGCACCGAACGTCCCGCAGTCACTCCGTTTGGCTTTGTCCACGTTGCCGCGTTCAAGCAGTTTTGGTAGTGGTCTTGTTCCAAAAGGGTTGGTTTGCTATCGTAGACTCGTTGAAACAGCCAGGGGGAGCGGACACTGTAGGTGGAGGGGTAGGTATCCACATAGTAACGGACATTGATGCTATCGTCACGGAACGTTAAGCCATTGTTAACGATGAAATCGGCGATTTCTTTCTGTTCCCCACTGGTTTGGCTCCCCGGACGGTCTGTGACAAAATCATCCGAGATCATCAGTAGTTTGCTAGGATACTTCCGCTTGTAGATATTGATATGCTCTTTGACCGTTGCCAGGGTGTGACTGGTAGTGTTTCCATTCCCACTGGAGCCGTAGTGATGTCCTTCGCCCCAGTCGCCGTAAGAACCCACATCAATATACTCCACATCTCCCCGGCTTGCGTACCGATTGGCAAACTGCTGATGAAACCGTTCCAGATAGTAGAGGAACTCCGGGTCGGCATAATCGGGTTGCCATGCTTTGGGTCCCCACGGAGCCGTGACTTCTTTACCACCCCCACCCGCATTTTTGACCCATTCCGGGGTTGCCCAGTACAGGTCTGTTTCCTTGCAAGTGACACGGAAAGAGAAGGTATAGCCTTTGGGTCCCCATTTGTTGATGACATTATCAATCAGGCTCCAATCATAGACCCCGTTCTGTGGTTCCAGTTTTGACCACGGCAGACGCATATAGATATGGTGCATTCCGGGGAAGTTATCTAAATCGGAGTCGGCTTTGGTCAGGTAACGCCACCCTCCATCATCGTAGTAGTGGTGATACCAGCCCTTGTGTGGGTTCTCCTGAACCGTTGTCATGTCCCAACTTCCGTTCAGTTCTAAGTCCACTGTCTTGGTAGTCTGTGCCTGACATTGCGGCATTGTCAGGACACTCAACGACATTAGCATGAGTGTAGCGGTCAGCCCATGAAAAATGGTTTGCACCTTTTCCGGTATCCGCCGAAACAGCATCATCATTGTTTTACCTCCTTGAAGTAAGCGTCTACAACGCTGTGAGACGAACGTCTGCAATCTCGATAACTCCCTGTGCTTTACCCATGTGGAAGTCTACACAGGCTTCATTGGGGGCGAAGGAATATCCAATTCCCCTGCCTGTTACCACATACTCTTTCCACTCCGGTCCGACTTTGATTTCCTGATAGAAAACGCGGGCAAATGGTGCTTCGCGTCGTTGCAAGGTCACAAAGAAACTTCCTGACACAGGGATTTCACTTGTCCCTGTTGTGCGTGCCCAAAAGCGCAACGTCATGGGGCTGTTTTGGGGGATGGTGGCATCTATGGTGCGCCCCAAGGAGACCATCCATGATTCCGCAGCCATCTGTTTGCGTGTCACACGGAAGCCTGTTACCGCTTTTTTTCCCGGCAGGTCGGTGAGGGAGACGCGCTCTGGTTGCCCACCGATAACCCCGGTCAGGGTATTGGAATGTTCCCAACCGGTTACCGGAAGTAGATTCTGGTCTTTCGTGCTGGATGCTCCACGGTGCTTTTGAGCAAATGCCGAACCGTTCGGCTGTTGACGTGTTTCCCGACTGAGCAAAACAATCACAACCGTCAGTGTGAGAAAGGCGGATAGGAGCAACACTACTCCCATCGGTTTGATAATCAACTGCATCTCTTTAGTACCTCCTTCAAGAGAAACGACAGTTCAATGTCGCTTAGTATCACCCTCTTGCCAGAGACTTTTTTGTTTTTCCTTGCGGCGTTGCACACGATTACATGCACACGTTAACATCGTTTTCGATAAAAAACAAGAGGGTGACACCTCTTTTTTTTCACTAAGCAGATTTTGTGCCAAAACTGTATTTTCTCAACCAATCTTTTTACTTCCTCACAAGCCACCCCTTCCCTTCCTCAGCCAACGAAGAATAGAGCCGCTTCGGGCAGGAGTGATGGTATAATTCCCGTGTGGAACAACCCCGACGACGAATATCTGCCCCTTCTGAAACCGAATTAGAAACGCCCGAAACTCCTGTTGCAAACCCCATGGAGGATGCCCTTTCGGGAGCGAACCGCACCCAACGGCTTGTGGCGGTGGAGTGCTTGGAGGACACGGCTCTCCTCTTTCAGCGTAGCAAAACCGGAGAACTCCACAAAAAAGAGGTCCCCTTTCACCCGTGGGTGCTTCTGCGCGAACACCGTGACCTACCCGATGCGGAGTATGAAACGTTGGAGGGAGACGGCTATAATCTGCTGGTGCGCTTCGGGAGCTGGCGTTCGTATCTGGACTCGCGACGGATTCTGCGCGACGAACGGCGCGATATTCTCTCCTATGGCTCTGCCACCAAGCAGTTCTTGATTGCCACCGGGCGCACCCTCTTTAAGCAGATGGCGTTCCCCGATATTCGGCGAATGCAGATTGATATCGAGACAACGACGCTTTCCGAACACGCCCCCGATGCCGCTATCTTTCTGATTGCCTGCTCCGATAACCACGGAAATGAGGAGATACTTATTGGGGATGAGCGGGAGATGCTTCTTCGTCTCACCGAACTGATTCAGAAATGGGACCCCGATGTTCTGGAAGGGCATAACTTCTATGGTTTTGACCTGCCGTGGATTCGGGCAAGGGCTACGGTGTGGAATGTCCCGCTTGCTTGGGGCAGGGACGGTTCCCTTTTGGCAACCGGAGCGGAGCGAAACTGTGCTATTGGCGCAAACTCCCGTCCGTTTGTGGGGCATTACATCTTTGGACGGCATATCGTGGACACTCTGTTTCAGACCCAACGCTTTGACCTTGCGAAGGGAGAGATTTCGTCCTATGGTTTGAAAGAGTGCGCGATTCACTACCATATTGCGGAGCCAGACCGCGTCTATCTAGACCGCTCTGAAATGATGCGCCTTTGGCATGAGTCCCCGGAACGAGTGCGTGAGTATGCTCGTGCTGATGTGCGCGAAACCCGTCGCTTGGCAGAGATTGTCTGCGCCACGGAGTTCTATCAGACCCAAATGGTTCCCGATGTCTACCAAAGCGTAACTGTTACAGGTAGCGGGGAGAAGATAAACTCTATCTTTGTGCGAGCCTACCTGCACAACCATCATGCCATCTCGCTGCAACGTGCGCCGTCCCCCTATGCCGGAGGCTATACCGAGATGCGACAATCGGGTATTAAACGCAACATTGTCAAGGCAGATGTGGAATCGCTGTACCCTTCCATTATGCTCAAGTACGGTATCACGTCGGCTTCGGACACCCTAAACCTTTTCCTGCCGATGCTGGAAGAGTTGAAAAGCCGCCGCCTCAGTGCCAAACGTCGCGCAAAGCAGGCAGAGGAGCAGGAGAAACCTCGTCATGCTGCCTTCTGGGACGGTCTGCAAAACTCCTACAAACTACTCATCAACTCGTTTTATGGCTACCTCGGCGCACCATTCTACTTCAATGATTACGATGCCGCTTCCAAAGTCACCGAAAAGGGGCAGGAAATAGTCAAAAAGATAGCCGAAGACTTGGAGACTGCGGGAGCAAAGGTCATCGAGATAGACACAGATGGAGTCTACTTCATCCCCCCGACGGGAATTGCAGGAAAGGAAGCCGAGGAAGCCTTTGTCGCGAAAATCGGGGAGAAGTTGGAGGACGGTATCCGGCTTGCCTTCGATGGTCGCTATGCAGTCATGCTCTCCCTCAAAGCCAAGAACTATATCTTGGTCAGTTATGAGGGGAAAAAGACCTTCAAAGGGTCGTCCCTGCGCTCACGGGCGGACGAACGTTTTGGGCGCGTCTTTCTGACCAAAGCGGTAGACCTTTTACTTGCCGAAAAGTTAGACGACCTCTCTGCCCTCTATCACGACCTGTTAGAGAAGATTGAGAACCGCGAGTTGGGTATTGAGCAGATAGCACGTCGTGAGCGTGTCACGGAGAAAACCTTCTCCTCGTCGGCAAAGAAGCGAAATGCCGAAGCGATGGCAGGGCTTTCCGTGGGCGAGTATGCCATTCTCTACCAAAAAGAGGACAAGTCGTTGGCACTTGCGGAGGAGTACGCCGAGGATGAGGATATCGAATACTATCAGACCAAGTTATACAAGTTCGCGCAACGCCTGCAAGCCGCAATCGGCGATGATACCTTTGACCGCCTTTTCCCCAAACCACTAACGGGAGCAAAGCGCAAGGCAAAGGAAGCAGAGAAGTATCAGATGAACCTTTTTGAACTGTGAGGAAGTCTCAGCATGAGTAGTTGTGCAACAGACGCGGCGCACCACAAAAAAATAGTCAATAAGGAATCCGGCGACTAAAGTCACCGGCTACCTTCTTAACGCCTGCCTCCGCAGGCTAAGACAAGGAAAAACCCTTTCCTGCCCCGGTTCGGAGAACCGGTTAGAACAAGACCACTCCTTTCAGGGGCGGGCAAAAGGAGACGAACGAGGAGGCGTTGCGCCTGAATTGTGCAACACCTCTTTTGACTCCCCAAGAATTTCCCGATAATCTTTAGGAGCGGTAGACGATGCCTGAAAAAAAGCGGTACAATCCGTAGATAGCGTTTACTGGGGAGAAACCTTCTCGGTAGACTCGGTTGTACTGGAATTCATAACGACCTCACACGCTTTTTTGTGGGGTCGTTTTATACGGAAATAGGTTGATAGAATAGAATGAGCGAACTGCTGGATTTTCACGGACCGAACGCTGGTTATATTTTAGAACTGTACGAGCATTACCAGCAGGACCCGTCTTCCGTGGATGCGGAAACACGAGCCCTTTTTGATAATGGATTTATCCCGTCGGTGAGAGAATCTCTTGCCTCTACGGTGTCATCGGCTTCTGCCTCCCCCACTGTCCCCGCCCCTCTCAGTGATACCACGCTGACGAAGGTGGTGGCGGCGGCACGCTTAGGACGTATTGTGCGCGAACTGGGGCATCTGGACGCGCAGTTAGACCCATTGGGTAGCCCCCCTCCCAGTGACCCTTCGCTGGCACTGGACGCGCATCATCTGACCACCGAAGACTTAGAGCAACTCCCGGCAAGTGTTATCGGCGGACCGTTGGCACAAAACGCCCCTAACGCCCTGGCGGCACTCGCCCACCTGCGCCGTGCCTACTCCGGTTCTATCGGCTATGAGGACGACCATATTCAGGAAGCCGCCGAGCGGGAATGGCTACGCAATGCCATCGAGACGGGACGCTTCTTCAGTGATTTTGGGCAGGACGCAAAGCGCGACCTTCTGCGTCAACTGACCGAAGTGGACTCGTTTGAGCAGTTTTTGGAGCGTACTCCTCCGTTCAAAGGAGAGAAGCGTTTCTCAATCGAAGGGTGCGACATGATGGTTCCGATGCTGGATACCATCTTGCGACGTGCTTCCAGCCTCGGCACACGCGAGGTCGTTATGGGAATGGCGCACCGGGGACGCTTGAATGTGCTTGCCCATGTCTTGCATAAACCCTATGACCTGATGCTCTCCGAGTTTCCCGGTATGAGTGCGCCCCAGGAAGCCCCTGCTGTCGCCGGAACCAGTTCGTTAGGCTATACCGGGGATGTGAAATACCACAAAGGCTACTACCGCGCCTTCCCCGGTAGCAATGGGACAGGGAACGGTGTCACCGAGATGCGCGTGACCTTGGTTCCGAATCCCAGCCATTTGGAGTTTGTAGACCCAGTGGTGGTGGGACGCGCCAGAGCCGCCCAAGACAACCGCGATGTTCCCGGCGAACCGGAGCAAGACCAGAAAGCGGCGTTCTGCATCCTGATTCATGGAGATGCCGCCTTCCCCGGTCAAGGGGTGGTGGCAGAAACACTAAACCTCGGACGCTTGCGAGGGTATACCATCGGAGGAACGATTCATATTATCGCCAACAACCAGATTGGCTTTACCACCGTTCCCTCAGATGCTCGCTCGACCCTATACGCCAGCGACCTTGCCAAAGGCTTTGAAATCCCGATAGTTCATGTGAATGCCGATGACCCAGCGGCGTGTATCGCGGCGGCGAAGATGGCGATTGCTTACCATGAGCAGTTTGGCAAAGACTTCCTGATAGATTTGGTGGGGTATCGCCGCTTGGGGCATAACGAAACCGAAGAACCTGCCTACACACAACCCCGTATGTATGAGAAAATCCGTTCGCACCCACGGGTTCGGGAAATCTGGGCAAAACGCTTGGAAGAGGAGCAGGTTGTCTCACGGGACGAAGCCGAAGCAATGGTTCGCGCCCAAATGGAGCGTCTAACCACAGCAAAAAACACTCCTCCCACCGAGTCCGCGGTTCCTGTTGCCTCGCCTCTGGACGAATCAGCAGAGGGTGTCGCGGTTCCCCCTGTTCCGTCAGAGACGTTAGTACGCCTCAATGAGGAACTGCTTCAGGTTCGTCCCGGCTTCACCGCAGACCAAAAGTTAGCCCGACTTTTCCTCAATCCGCGCCGCGAGAAGATTCAGGAGGCGAATGGTATCGTTTGGGCGCACGCCGAATCGTTGGCGTTTGCCACCCTTCTGGAAGAGGGAATCCCCATTCGTCTTACCGGGCAGGACTCGGAGCGCGGAACCTTCACCCAACGCCATCTGGTGCTGCATGACCCCACCACTGGGGAACGCTACTGCCCCCTGCAACACCTACCGAATGCGAAAGCGGCTTTTGGCTTGTATAACAGCCCCCTTTCAGAAACGGCAGCCCTCGGTTTTGAGTACGGCTATAGCATCCATGCTACCGATACTCTAGTTCTCTGGGAAGCACAGTTCGGGGACTTCTCCAATGGGGCGCAGGTGATTATTGACCAGTTTATCGCCAGTGGTAATGCCAAATGGGCACAGTCACCGTCTGTGGTACTGCTCCTTCCACACGGATACGAAGGGCAGGGACCGGAACACTCATCGGCACGTATTGAGCGGTTCCTCCAACTGTGTGCCGGTGACAATTTGCGGGTTGCGAACTGCACCAGTTCCGCGCAGTATTACCATCTCCTGCGCCGTCACGCCCACCAGTTGGAATCCACTCCGCGCCCGTTGGTTATCTTTACACCGAAATCGCTTCTGCGCCATCCGCGTGCCTCCTCCTCGCTACGCGACCTTGCAGAGGGAACATTCCATTCGGTTCTGGATGACCCTCGTGACCCGGCACGAAAAGAAAAAGTGACTCGCTTGGTACTGTGTAGCGGTAAGGTCTATATTGACTTGGTGTACGGCGCGGCTCCCCAATTTGAACTGCGCGACGAGTACCTCAACAGCGATTTTGTCGCCGTTGCCCGCTTGGAGGAGTTAAACCCCTTCCCCACCGAAGAGTTACAGGCACTACTGGCAACCTATCCGAATCTTGTCGAAATCGTATGGGTGCAGGAGGAGCCACGCAATATGGGGGCATGGATATTTGTCCAACCGCGCTTGGTACGGATTCTTCCTCCTGCTTTTCCTGTGTACTACTTGGGGCGACCTCGTGCGGCAAGTCCCGCCGAAGGGACTGCCCACCTACACCTGATGGAGCAGAAGCGGATTATTACAATGGCGTTTTCTCAGCCGAAGGTCGCGGAAAAAGTAGCGGAGGAGGCAACTCCGCTTGTCCCGGCGAACGGTAAGGCAAGTAAACGAAAGACAAACGGCACGGGTAGCACCGATGCCGAAAAAACCAAAGTAAAAAGGACGGAAGCAGAAACCCATGTCCGTTGAGATTAAGGTTCCTTCCATGGGCGAATCGGTTGTTGAGGCAACCATCGCTCAGTGGCTAAAGGCTCCCGGTGATGCGGTCAAAGCCGGAGATGAGTTGGTAGAGTTAGAAACCGAAAAGGTCAACCAGTCCATTCAGGCAGAATCGGACGGCGTACTTTCACAGATTGTGAAGCAAGAGGGCGAAACGGTTGGTGTGGGAGATGTCTTGGGAATTCTCAGCACCAATGGTGCGGCTCCCGCACCTGTTGTTGACACTCCGAAGCCGGAACCGACTCCAGCAGAGAGTGCCTCGGCTCCCAAAGAGGTTGGCACAACCCCTGTGGCAGGCGCGATTGCCTCACAAAACAATGTCAACCTTGCCGGGGTTTCCGCCACGGGTCCCGGTGGGAAAATCGGAAAGCGAGATGTCGAAGAGCGAATTCAAGCCCAACAGTCTGCCCCTGCTACTCCGGTTGCTTCTGTTGTCCCTGTAAGTAAACCCGCTCCCCCCCCCGTTTCCACTGCCGGAGGTCGCCCCGAAGAGCGTGTACGGATGACCAAACGGCGCGAAGTTATCGCGGAACGCTTGGTGATGGCACAGCACACTGCCGCGATGCTGACCACGTTCAACGAAGTGGATATGTCCGCCGTTATGGAAGTCCGCAAGCGACGGAAACAAGCCTTCGAGGAGCGGTTCGGTATCGGTTTGGGCTTTATGTCTTTCTTCACCAAGGCGGTTATCGGTGGGCTAAAGACATTCCCGATGGTCAATTCTGAAATCCAGGGCAATGAGATTGTCTTAAAGAAGTATTATGACATCGGAATCGCCGTCGGGGTCGAAGAAGGCTTGGTTGTCCCGGTGGTACGCGATGCCGACAAGATGACCTTCGCGGACATCGAAAAGAAAATCCGTGAGTTAGCCGGGAAAGCAAAGGATGGCAAACTGAGCCTTGCCGAGCTACAAGGGGGAACGTTCACAATAACCAATGGGGGCGTTTATGGTTCGCTTATGTCCACCCCGATTCTGAACTACCCACAGGTCGGAATCTTAGGGATGCACACCATTAAGGAACGCCCGATTGTGGTCAACGGTGAAATCGCTATCCGCCCGATGATGTATATCGCCCTCTCCTACGACCATCGCGTTATTGACGGTTCTACCGCCGTGCGCTTCTTGGTCAAGGTCAAAGAACTTATCGAAGACCCGGAAACCCTCTTACTGGAGGGCTAGTTTACTAGAGGGCTAGGCTTGTTCCCTGCCCCTCTCCGTTATCGCAATGGAGAGGGGCGGAATTGCCTCCCCGACCAACCCATTGACCACGTTAGTGATTCCCGTTGCCGTTGAGGTCTACATGACCGTTGGTGATACGGGTTCCTTTGCCGAGGACGCTTCCTGCCGCAAAAACGGAGGGGATTGTCACCACACTTTCGGCGGCAACGTGCGCTCCATTATCCAGAATCGCGCCGCAGAGTTTCGCGCCTTCACCGATAATCACGCTATCTTCCAAGATGCAATCAATGAGTGTCGCATTTGCCCCGATTTGACAACGCGGACCAATCACCGTTTTGCCCTTTATGGTTGCTCCGGCGGCGATTCGTGCCTTCTTCCCGATATGCACCGTCGGCGCGATATGAGCAGTCGGGTCTACTTCGGCTCCCTCTTCTGCCCAGTACCCACTCACCATCCATTCGCCGGGAACATCCACCGCAATATCCCGCGAGAGAATCGCTTCCGTGGCTTGGCGATACTGTTCGGGTCGCCCGATGTCCAGCCAATAGCCTTCGCGGGCAATCGCATAGATAGGCGCACCTTCCGCCAGTAGTTTGGGGTACGTTTCACGCTCAATGGAAACAGGCTTCCCCGTTGGAATTGCATCTAACGCCTCTGGTTCCATAACATAGATGCCCGCATTGATATAGTCCACCCCGGTGTACTGAATATTAGGATTGCTGGCAAGTGCCTTTTTCTGTGCTTCGCTCGGTTCCCGGAACTCCTGCACTCGTCCGTTTGCATCCGTGATAATCACCCCGTAGGGGCTGGGCGAGGGGACTTCCTTCAGGGTCAATGTCACCAGCGCATTTTTCTCTTTGTGGAAGCGGATAATGGAGGAGATGTCAAAGTCGGTGAGAACATCCCCATTCAGCACCACCAAGGAGTCTCGTCCGGCTAACGCTTGTGCATTTTTAATGGCTCCGGCGGTTCCCAAGGGGGCTTCTTCCAGGGCATACTGCATGGAAACGCCAAAGGCAGACCCGTTGCCAAAATGTCCCTCTATCTGGTCTGCCAGATAGTTGGTGCAGAAGATAATCTCCGTGATGCCATGTCGTTTGAGCAAGGCAACCTGATACTCCAAAAAGGGGCGATTGACCACGGGTATCAACGGTTTGGGGCGCGTATAGGTAAGTGGGCGGAGGCGTGTTCCCGCGCCACCCGCAATAATAATTCCCTTCATGCCACTGTTGTTCCTCAAGCGACATCGTGTTATTCACTTGTCGCCAAAGTTCATTCCTTATCTCAAAAATGTTTAGAGACGTTCCTTCAGAAAGGAGCGTAGTGCCAGACCGTTCTCCGCATCCGCCAACGCGAAGGTGGTAAACGCTCGGTAGTATGTCTCCAGATTGCCAATATCGTGCCGAACTTCACCAGATTGCAAAGGAATCGCAATTCCGGTATTTCCCGAAGCCAGTTGGAGTCGCATGGAATCGGTAAATTGTATCTCCCCGTTCTTGCCCGGTGGGGTTTCGCGTATCGTTGTAAAAACATCCGGGTAGGCAAAGTAGCGTGCCGCCGCCGCCAAATCGCTCGGTGCATCCTCCGGCGCAGGCTTCTCTACAATATCTGTAATCGGGATAGCCTGTCGTGTTACGTCGTCCGGGTGCGTCGGTTTTATCACACCGTACCGCGAAATGCGCTCTCGCGGAACCCTCTGTACTGCCAATCCCAACCGTGCCTCTGCCGATAACACCGCCTCACACAACCGTCGGGTTAATCCTCCCGGCGTAGGTTCCTCGAAAATTGCGTCCCCCAGTGCTACCACAAACGGACGATTTTCGGTGATATAGGGTTCCGCCTGCAAGATGGCATCTCCCAACCCCCGCATTTCCGGTTGGATGGCATACGAGATACCGTACCCATCACCGCTCTCCCCAAAGTAGTGGCGCATGGTCGGCTCTTTTGCCGGTGAAACCACCAAGATAATGTGACAGATACCCGCCCCTACCAACTCCGCGATAATCCACTCCAACGCCAACTTACCGCCCACCGGAAGCATCTCTTTGGGGATAGCATGGGTGAGGGGGCGCAGTCGGGTTCCGAACCCCGCCGCCGGAACCACGGCAACTTTCGGATATTCCCCCTTTGCCTGTGCGGCGGAGCGTTTATCGTCAGTATCCATATATTCAGTCAACAAAAAAGACGCTACCTCTGGGAGCGTTCCCGAAAGCGCGTCTTTGCGGATTTCTACAAATATCTCTTCTCCACCGTAGGTGTTGCCCTCACAGAACAACCGTGCTGTGGATAGTCGGGGTTCGGGCTTCTGTGCCGTTTTGCGATAGTGATGCTTCCCCTCTACAAACATACCACACCCCTGAACTGTTGGTCAAGGCAGGACCGAAATTTGAGAGAACTCAACGTGTTGCAACTCGCTAAACAATAGAAGTCACTTGACTTACCAAAACATTACACAAAAATTCAAAAATTTTACTTGACAAAAATATTAAGAGTATGTTAAGAAGTAAAGCACAGCAGACGGAGCCAAAAAACTTCGTTTTGGTGTGTGTTGCTATCATTGCCGTCCTGCGGCAAGAATCAATTCCTCTTTACCTATTAAGGAGTTTAGGGTATGAATCGTCGCTCTCAGGGTTTTACCCTCATCGAACTACTCGTCGTAATCGCCATTATTGCGATTCTCGCCGCTATCTTGTTCCCTGTTTTCGCGCAAGCACGCGAAAAGGCACGCGCTATCGCCTGCCTTTCTAACTGTAAGCAGATTGCCACCGCCCAACTGATGTATATGCAGGACTACGATGAGCAGTTCTGCCCGTGGTGGCAACGCAACTATCCTAATGGAACTAGTGCGCCACAAGCACCGTTCTGGCAACGTGTCTGGTGTAATCTGCTCAACCCGTACATCAAAAACGGCTTGAACCAAAGCCTTGCCGCCTCCGACCCCGGTGGTCCGAATATCCTCAGCAAGGACGCATTGGGCGTGTATAAGTGCGCCTCTTGGAGTTCTTCCAAGCACGCTATTGGTATGGATAAAGATGACTGTAACGGTGCGGGCAGTTCCAACGGTTGGATGCCGCCGGACTTCAGCTTTGCCGACTATGGAATAGCCTTCAACTACAGTAATCAGACAGACCCAGCCGCAGGAACCCAAGCCTACCCCTATGTCGGTTTTCCCGGTGCACGCCCAATCGCACCCGTTCCGACTGGCTTCTTGGGTATGTCTATGGCACAGGTACTTCGTCCGGCAGAAACCGCAAACATCGGCGATGGCTTTACCGGGCGAATCCCACTGGGTGGTTATGGAACCACTTTTGGTTGTGAAGTCATTGACCGCCACCATGGTGGAGGGAACTTCTGCTTCTTGGACGGACACGCTAAGTTCATTAAGGGCAATATTGAACGTCACTTGGCACAAGATGAAACCGGTAAATACTATGAAAGATACCTTACCTACTGGAAATAGTTGTTCAAGCAAGGAGTCTTTCATCAATGCGAAATAACCGTAAAGGGTTAATGCTACTCGTTCTACTTGCGCTCTTTACCCCTCTGTTGCTTTGTGTCTCCGGGTGCGAAAAGACCGAGGAAAAGATGCCGGAAGGCTACTACACCGGTCCCCGTGAGAAACCTAAAGGGGCTATGGGCAATAAGAACAGCGGAGTTGTTGAGTAAAATCACCACAACCACACAAGGTAGAACCTGTCGGCAGTTGGTCGGCGGGTTCTACCCTTGTCTCCAGAGGTACATAGAGATAAAAGCGAGGTAGAAATACGATGTCAGCAAGTAACGTATCGGGGAAAAATACAAGTGACAAGAAGGCACTGAACCCTGTACACATTGCTCTAATATTTGCTTTTGTTTTGGCAGGTGCGGTTCTTCTTTGGGCTATTTTGCAACCTGCCCCCCCCGTCGCCAATGATGATGGGTACTATACAGGTGTTCGTTACAATCACCGCACTGGCAAGTGGGTAGATGTCAATGGAAAAATCAGTTCTCCTCCCCCCGGACAGGCGATACCTGCCCAACCAGCAACAAGTGCCTCAATGATTAACGAATAGGTCTTCATTGGATGGAGAGTATATCTTGAGTAGCCGTGCGAACCCGCACGGCTTTCTGTTGTTTCGGCTTTCGGGTACACTAAAGCCATGTCCACAATTATTGGAATTGATTTAGGTACAACAAACTCACTCGTTGCCTGTAACGAAAAAGGGGTTCCGGTGGTGATTCCTGACCCCCAAACACACACCACTCTCCTCCCCTCCCTTGTCTACTTTCCTACGGATGGTGGCTCGCCCCTTGTCGGAGAATCTGCAAAAGCCTACCTAACTAGCCATCCGGCGCAAACTATCTACTCGGCGAAACGTCTCATGGGTAAAGGTCTGCCCGATGTTCAGGCGGAATCCACTCAACTCCCCTATTCCCTCTCCCCCGACCATACTGAGGTAGTACGAATTGATGTGGGAGATGGCAGGCTACTTTCCCCCCCAGAAATCGGGGCGTATATCCTTCGGGCATTGAAAGAGCGTGCGGAAACCTATCTCAACGAACCCGTGGCAAAGGCAGTTATTACGGTTCCTGCCTACTTCAATGATGCACAACGTCAAGCGACAAAAGATGCCGGGGCGATTGCAGGCTTAGAAGTGGTTCGTATTGTCAATGAGCCGACGGCGGCAAGCCTTGCCTACGGACTGCAAAACCGAGAGTCAGCAACCATCGCTGTTTATGACTTAGGCGGTGGAACCTTTGACATCTCTATTTTGCGCCTGAGCGATGGTATCTTTGAGGTGCTTTCGACCAATGGGGATACTCACTTAGGGGGCGATGACTTTGATGAGGCGTTTGCCCAATTCCTCCTTACCGAAGCCAGAATGGTCGCACCAGACATAGCCACACGAAGTCGGGTACGCTTGGCGGCAGAGGCGGCAAAGCGTGTACTTAGTGAAACTAAATCCACTGAGGTTGTCCTTGAGTGGGAAAATGGGGAGAGGTTCCAACGAACCGTGACCCGCCCGGAACTGGAAACCATTCTGCAACCTCTGATTGAGCGAACCCTTGCCCCTTGCCGCCACGCCTTAGCCGATGCCGGACTTTCCACCAATGAGATAGATGAGGTGGTACTGGTGGGAGGTTCAACACGAGTTCCGGCGGTGCGAACGGCGGTGCAGAACCTTTTTGGTAAGGTTCCACACACGAATCTTAACCCCGATGAAGTAGTGGCAATTGGGGCGGCAGTGCAAGCCGATATTCTTTCAGGAAACCGCTCAGACATGCTCCTTTTGGATGTGACTCCCCTCTCTCTGGGCTTGGAGACAATGGGAGGTGCGGTGGAGAAGTTAATCTTCCGTAACTCGAAGATTCCCTCCTCCGCGAAAGAGGAGTTCACAACATCCGTAGATGGGCAGACGAAAATCTTGCTTCATGTGGTGCAAGGAGAGCGCGAGATGGCGGTAGATAACCGCTCCCTTGCTCGTATGGAACTGACAGGAATCCCCCCGATGCCTGCGGGAATCCCCAAAGTTGAGGTGACGTTTCTTCTGGATGCTAATGGGATTCTGAATATCTCTGCGAAGGAGGTACGTTCCGGGGTGCAGACTCATGTCCGTATACAGCCCTCCTATGGACTTTCTCAGGATGAAGTGCGGCGTATGGTGCGTGATTCGTTCCTCAATGCCGCTACAGATTTTGAAAAGCGGATGATTGCCGATATGCGGAACGAAGCCGACTCCGCGATTTTGGGCGCAGAGAAACTGCTTCGTGCCTACGCGGAAGCACTGGAACCCGATGTGCGAGCCGCGATTGAGACGGATTTGGCAACTCTGCGTACCGCTCGCGATACAGCGACTTCACACACGGAGATACGCGAAGCGATGGAAGCCTTCGAGCAGACTGCCCGCCCCTTAGCCGAACTCGCGATGAGCGGAATTGCACAGGAGTTGGTGGGCGGGAAGTCGCTTGCCGATGCGGTTGTCTATTTGGAAGAGCGGACACAATCGGAGGAGTAGACCACCAAAGGTCTCAATCCTTTGATTTAATCACAATCCCCTGCTCGGTAATCTGAATCGTATCAGGTTCGGCTTTCAGCAGTTCCTTCAGGGTTGCTCCCGCAGACTCTTTGACTGCCCTTAGGTCGCCCGCGTTGTTTTCGGACTGGGCGACCTGATGGCGTAAGATGGTGATTCCACTAGTGACAATAAAGGCTTCGTACATCTTCTGTTTTTCGGCACTGGTGGAATCCTTGAGCGGTTCTGCGAGAATACCGCGAATCTGTTGGACTACTGCTTTGGTAGCATTATCGGAAGGGTCTTCGCTTCCTGTGTAAATCTGGTAGTTGCTTAAAAGATAGAGGGTCATTGCACCTGCGACATCGTTTTCAAATTTGAGTCGCTTTGCCTCCTCCTCATATGCAGTAAAGACCTGCTCCAGAACCGTCTTTAACTCGCTCTGCTCGGTTGGCTCTTTGGTCAGTTCCTGAATCATGGAATCCAGCACCAAACGCCTTCCATTCTCCGCAGGCATAAAGCGCGAGACACCGGGGCTTCGGGTGGCAACAGCACTGGTTTCCTTGCCCTCTTCCTTTGGCGCAGAGAGACGTTTCATCAACCCCTTTAGGGTGTCACTGGGAGGTTGTTGTTGAGCGAACGCCGGAGCAGTCCAGACAGAGCCAATCCATGCGGTTAGACAGAGCGCGAGAAACAGACGAAACATAGGGGTTTACCTCTTCCTTTTCGATGATTCCATGATATGCCGACTTATGGTAGAGTACAGAACAGAAAAACCGATGTTCTCACCTACCTTTATGATTATATAGGACAGTGTGGTGTTACACTGTAGGTACGTTCCATTTCAGGGTTATTTCCTGTTGAAGAATTCACAACCAGTTTTGTTGTGCGAATTTCGCCCCGTATCTTATGAATTTAGACGAATATGAGTTGATGTATCGCTTGGAGGACGAGCATTGGTGGTTCGTCGCCCGCCGTCGTTTGCTACAACAGGCGATAGAGCGATTCTCTCCTCCCCAACCCGCAGAGCGACCTCGGCGCATCTTAGATGTGGGGTGTGGCACAGGAGGAACGATGGATTGGGTACGTCCTTATGGTCAGGTGATTGGCTTGGACTGTGAACCTGTTGCCCTCTCTTTTTGTCGTCAACGTGGCTTTACTGACTTGGTGCTGTCCGATGCAACGGCACTGCCCTTTGACAAGAACAGCATGGAAGCCGTGGTTGCTCTGGATGTTTTGGAGCATATCCCAGACCATCATGCCGCAATTCGGGAGATAGGACGTGTCTTGATTCCCGGTGGCTATGTCTATATCTCCGTTCCGGCATACCGCTCCTTATGGAGTCTGCATGATGACGCACTGATGCACCAACGCCGTTATGTCGCCCGTGAGGTACGCGAGTTGCTAACCATCGCCGATTTGGAGGTTACTCACCTCACCTACGCCCTGACCGCCTACTTTCCTCTGGTTTGGCTGATTCGGAAAACACGGAAACTGCTGGCTCCGAATGCCCCGGTGCGTGCCGATGTGAGCCTCACGCCGCGTGCGCTCAACGGTGTTTTGGGGGCTTGGTTAGCCCTCGAAGGGAAGTTGTCGTTGTCGGTTCCCCTCCCATTTGGCTTAACGGTATTCGCGGTGGGGAGAAAGAGGTAAACGGTTTGCAGATACAACAGTTGGTAACGGGCATCGGTTTGATAAATCAGGATTTGGTGGCGTTTGTTCCGTCATGGGAGCGTGACGAGAAGGTCACGGCTTCCGAACTTTTGCATCAGGTAGGCGGTCCGATTCCGGTAGCACTTTTTGCCCTGGCGCGGTTGGGAGGAATTCCTGAAATTGCTTTTATAGGAACGGTTGCCGATGATGCGGAGGGAAGCGAGATTATCGGATTTCTCAATCATGCCGGGGTTCATACGGACTGT
>Ga0224722_1000513_pt1 | contig 22573 bp, 18 predicted proteins | sample Balambano_FR1_Me_FD_161646 | JGI IMG/M metagenome (GOLD analysis project Ga0224722, IMG submission 161646) | Freshwater sediment microbial communities from Lake Towuti, South Sulawesi, Indonesia - Balambano_FR1_MetaG | ecosystem: Environmental > Aquatic > Freshwater > Lake > Sediment | place... | reverse complement strand
ATGACCATAGCAGTAGGACGCGTGCAGCAACCGACTCGAGGATGGTTCGACATTCTCGACGACTGGCTCAAGCGCGACCGGTTTGTATTCGTAGGCTGGTCAGGGCTATTGCTCTTTCCCTGCGCCTACTTGGCCTTAGGCGGCTGGCTGACCGGCACCAGCTTTGTGACCTCGTGGTACACCCACGGGATTGCCTCCAGCTACCTAGAAGGCTGCAACTTTTTGACCGTAGCAGTTTCCACCCCTGCCGACAGTTTGGGACACTCATTGCTGTTTTTGTGGGGACCGGAAGCCCAGGGAGACTTCACCCGTTGGTGCCAGCTAGGCGGCCTGTGGACATTTGTGGCGCTGCACGGAGCCTTTGCGCTGATTGGTTTTTGCCTGCGTCAGATTGAGATTTCGCGCTTAGTGGGCATCCGTCCATACAACGCGATCGCCTTCACCGGGCCAATTGCCGTATTTGTCAGCGTATTTTTGATGTACCCACTGGGTCAATCATCGTGGTTTTTCGCACCCAGCTTTGGGGTAGCGGCGATATTCCGGTTCATCCTGTTTGTGCAAGGCTTCCACAACTTCACCTTGAACCCGTTCCACATGATGGGTGTAGCTGGGATTTTGGGTGGTGCGTTGTTGTGTGCCATTCACGGTGCCACGGTAGAGAACACCTTGTTTGAGGATGGCGAATCGTCCAACACCTTCCGTGCATTTGACCCAACCCAAGCCGAAGAGACTTATTCGATGGTGACTGCCAACCGATTCTGGTCTCAGATTTTTGGGATTGCCTTTTCCAACAAGCGCTGGCTGCACTTTTTCATGTTGTTTGTGCCTGTGACTGGGTTGTGGATGGCCAGTGTGGGCATCATCGGGTTGGCGTTGAACCTGCGGGCGTATGACTTTGTTTCGCAGGAGTTGCGGGCGGCGGAAGACCCTGAGTTTGAGACGTTCTACACCAAGAACATTTTGTTGAATGAGGGTATCCGCGCTTGGATGGCACCTCAAGACCAGCCCCATGAGCACTTTATTTTCCCTGAGGAGGTTCTACCTCGCGGTAACGCTCTGTAAAGAGTCATTCTTCTGTCAGCTTACTGTTATGCGAGAAAGCCCCTAGTTAAGTTAACTGGGGGCTTTTATGTTAAGAGCCAAGAAACTCAGGCTTGAACTTATTGCTCTAGCAAGCTACGGAGCATCCAAGCCGTTTTCTCGTGGACTTGCAAGCGTTGAGTCAACAAATCAGCAGTAGGTTCATCGCTAGCGCGATCGACCAGGTCAAATAACTCTCGTGCCGTCCGAGCAACAGTTTCTTGACCTTCAACAAGCTGACGAATCATGTCTTCGGCTTTGGGTACGCCTACTGCATCTGAAATGGAGCTGAGCTTAGCATAGTCAGAATAGCTACCAGGAGCTGGAAACCCCAAAGCGCGAATCCGCTCAGCAATTAAATCCACTGCTGCGGCCAGTTCAGTGTACTGGGTTTCAAACATCAAATGTAAAGTCTGGAACATAGGCCCAGTCACGTTCCAGTGGAAGTTATGGGTTTTTAGATAGAGCGAGTAGGTATCTGCCAGCAGACGAGACAGCCCTTCAGCGATCGCTTTGCGATCGTCCTCGCTAATTCCAATGTTGATAGGTAGATGAGTTGTAGATGGTGCCATCGATTTTCCCTCCCGAAATCTCTCACATAAATCAAGAACAACGAATCAATCACAACCCAAGGTCATATCAAACCAGGTTAAATCAATACCCTCAGCCTTTCCTGAGTTAAGGAACTCTGCCTGCATCCTAGAACAACATTGAAACAACCGTCTATTCAACTCCCTAAGCAAGGTGCTTTTAAGGGACCGATCGCGGTACCCACCGGATTTTACAACGAATGGTTGGTTGCTCTAGACGAGGGCAGGCTTCATAGCAGTGACAGCCAGAAAAGCCGTAGTATATGCTATCCACCTCTAAGAGATCGATGATATCGGTCGGCTCCTGTAAGCCAATGGTTTGAACAAATTCCATCAGGGCAGCTACTTTGGCCGGATCGGTTTGCCGATAGAGAGGACGTCAGATGTTTTCCAGAGGAATATCCTCAATCCGAATCATGCTCACCTTGCTCTAGGAGTTATTTAAATCATACTCGTTATGAGTACGCTTTGCAATATTTGTTTTGACCCGCCTTATTCTGCATCTCGTGATTTAATCAAACCACTCACTTTCTGCAAAAGCTTTCTCTTTAGGAACTCCACGGCAACAGGAACCGCAGTGTGACATAGAGGGCTAGAGTCACTAGCTGCAAAGCCATGGTTGGCAACCCATATTTGAGAAAAACACCGAAGGGAATACGCTTGCCGTGCTGCTCCGCAATACCCGCAGCAACAATGTTGGAGGAGGCACCTACCAGGGTGCCATTACCGCCTAAGGTAGCTCCATACATCATGGCGTAGAACAGGGGTAGCACCTCACTAGGTAGTTGCCCTGTAAAGTTAGGAGACATCATTTCGGGAGTAATAAAGCCCACGTTGGCCAGGTATTGCTTTAGTAAAGGCACCATAGCTACAACGAGGGGAATATTGGGTACAACGCTTGATAGTAGCCCTACGGCAAAGAGGAGCGCGATCGCCCCCAGAGCAATATTCTTGCCCAGCACAAAGGCCAACACTCCTGAAGCAGCCGCAATAACACCAGTTTTTTCTAGCCCGCCAATCAGGACAAAAATACTCATAAAAAAGATGAGGGTACTCCAGTCAACATCTCGCAGAATGTGGTTGACCGAGTCGATTTTGCTGTGGTGGGATAGAGCCAAGCATAACGCTGCTCCCAAGAGCGCTACAGTTGCTGGCGAAAGGGGAATTGGCAATGACTCCCCAATTACAAAGAATAGTAATACAAAGGCCACGACTCCGCCTCCCAGCGCCAACATGCGCGGGTGGTTAATTTGTGGACGAGGCAAATGGTCTAAATTGGCTAACTTCATTGCCCAAATCCGGGGAAACAAGATAGGCAATAGGGCAACGATGGTTAAAACAGCGATCGCCCCACCTAAACTGAGCACTCGAAGATAGTCCACAAAGCTGATGTTAATGGCATCCCCCACGATGAACGTGGCTGGATCGCCTACCAGTGTTAACAAGCCTGAACTGTTAGCCACAAATACCATCAAGATCAATAGAGGGACGAAGTTAATCCCCAAATCTTGAGCGATCGGTGGAATGAGTGGAGCCAACAGCATCACGGTAGTGGCATTAGGCAACACGGCACAAATCGGCGTTGTGATAGCAACAATGCCTAATAGCAATCGCTTTCCTTCTCCTTTCGCCAGCAAGACAATTTGAGTACCCAAATACTCAAAAATTCGGGTTGGCTCAAAGGCGCGCACCATCACCATCACTCCCAGAAACAGTGCCAAAGTGGCGTGGCTTTTGCTGATGTAGGCGATCGCATCATCTAGGGTCAAAATGTTGAGCAGAACTAGGGTCAGTGCGCCAAGGAGGGCGGCGATCGTCATATGCAACCACTCGGTCATCACCAAGCCAATGACGATCGCAAATAGCCCTAATGCAATAGTTGCCTGCCAATCCATAGATTTCTCCTGTGTAATAGACGATGGCATTAAGCCCATGCAAGGCATTGCTCGGATGTTAAATCGATCCACCACACCAAAAAACAGTTATCCTACACCCCGGTTCATACCAGAGCTGCCAAGCAAACTTGGACTCAAACTTGCTGAGGCAAACAGTACCTAGAAAGTTCGGTGGGAAGTTCATGGAAATCTGGAGAAATTCTCGAAAAACTCACGACGGAGCTGTTCGTGCCTCTCCTCTCAATGCAAACGAAGTTAGCTGACGGGCTAGAGGTGAAAGGTTCCTCTTCTCCAAATTTGTGAAGATTAGCCCCAATGAACCGGGTCCTCCGCTCTGGCAAGCCAGATTAAGCAGCTTTTGCTTCAGCGTAGCGTAGCATTTTTCACCTAATTCGACAATCACGCTACTGGTAGGGAAGGATAACCTATGTGCCGATTCGATGATTGGGTTGGCAATAACCGGATCGGGGATCGCCCTTGCGAATAAAATTTGGAAGGTATTCCTCTTGACGGGGTGCGATCGCGCCATACTCGTACGATCGCAAGGGTTGATCAGCCGTTTGATCTAGGTGACGGGTTTATGAAGCTATTTTTGCAGCAATCACTTCTCTGGCGGCAAGTGCTGCGGTTACCTGCTGCATTGGCAATGGCAGTATGCCTGGTAGCCAGCCTACCGCTGAACTCAACTCAGTCCAATGCGGGGGCAGACAAATCAGACATTCCACTACAGATAGGCATTGTGCAGCGGTTTGGCAGCAAACCCACCGACACAATAACCTTACAGGCCGATCGCCTGACTCTTCGGTTTGAAACTAACGGCAAGCCTCAAACTGTAACAGGACAAACGGTGAAGCTTGATGTCGTCACGCGCAGGTTGCCCCAGCCTGTAATAGAGGAGCGCGTCGTCCTCAGCACACATCGCAGCTTTGAGAGCGCCGAAGCCAGTGCTAATCGATGGCGATCGCAGGGAATTCCCGTCGAAATTGTGCAACCTGGGCGCTGGCAGGTATGGGCGCAGCGGGCAACCTATACTGATCCAATAGTGCGGCGATTGCTGCTAAAAACTCTGCAAGACCAGGGAGAAAAATTTGCCTACCTCGACACCAAAACCCTGGCTCAACAACCGCGTGCCTCCTTTGTTATCAATGGCTACCGTTACACACGAGATACCGTCGAAGTTTCTGCCGCTGAGCCAATTAGTGTTGCTAGCAAGGTAGGCGACCAGTCAAGCCAATACTTGTATGCCGGTACTTTGCGACTACAGCCTAATGCCTTTGGCAGTTACACTTTGGTCAACACAGTCCCACTAGAAACTTATCTGCGAGGGGTTGTGCCCCACGAAATTGGCACTTGGGCACCGGTAGCCGTGTTGGAAGCCCAAACCATTTTGGCGCGTACCTACGCCTTACGAAATTTGCGGCGTTTTGCGATCGACAACTACCAACTCTGCGCTGATGTCCAATGCCAGGTCTACCACGGCTTAAGTGGTACCAATTCCAAAACTGACCAAGCGATCGCAGCAACCCGTGGCCTTGTGTTGACTTACCAAAATGAACTGATTGACGCAGTCTATTCTTCGACCAACGGTGGCATCACAGCCCCTTTCCAAGATGTGTGGCAGGGGGCAGGGCGTCCCTACCTGCAAGCCAGGATTGACTCTGTGGGTGCACCCTGGAACCTAGCCGCTAATAGCCTTGCCAATGAGGTCAACTTTCGCCGGTTTATTCAACAGCGTCAAGGCTTTAACGAAGTCGGTAGTGAACGGTTCCGCTGGCGCTACACCAGTTCTCTCAGCGCCATGAATCAGTACTTACGGCAGTATCTTGTTGCTCAAAAGAGCCCCTACGCTGCATTCAAGACAATTCAACGACTGGACATTGTGGCGCGATCGCCCGCAGGCCGGGTACAGAAAATGGTTGTCACCACCGACGTAGGTAGCTTTGAAATTAACAAAGACAATATCCTGATTGCGTTCTATCCACCTATCAGCACGCTGTTCTACATTGAGCCTATCTACAATGCCCAGCGTCAGCTAGATGGCTATGCTTTTGTGGGCGGCGGCTTTGGGCATGGCGTTGGTTTGAGCCAAACAGGATCCTACTACCTGGGACAATTAGGCTGGACCAGCGATCGCATCCTCAGCTTTTACTATCCCGGCACCCAACTGCAACCGATTAACAGTGGTCTTACCTTCTGGCGTGATCCCAACGCCAACGCAGCACAGCAACCCTAAGTGTACTTGCCCACTAAAAACGCCCTGCAGAAAGGCCGCAAGGCGTTACCTCAAACAGAATTTTGTGGCGAGAGCAAGCACGACAACTGCCGTGCAGTAAGGAGGCGGTGTCATACCTGCCTCAGTAAAACCGTTGGGCTTCCAGAAAGCCAACAACTTAGTACAGTTCTTCTTCTTTGTGGGTATGGATAGTGCAATCCGAAGTGGGATAGGCCACACAAGTCAGAACGTAGCCAGCTTCAATTTGATCATCATCCAAGAAGGATTGATCAGACTGGTCAACCGTACCAGACACGATTTTGCCCGCACAGGTTGAGCATGCACCTGCACGGCAAGAGTAGGGAAGGTCAATACCCTGCTCTTCAGCCGCGTCAAGAATGTACTCATCGCCAGGGACTTCGATCGTGGAATTTAATCCCTCTGCTTCGTTAATCAGCGTGACTTTATACGATGCCATGGAGTGATCCTCTCGGTAATGGATACAGCACTTTAGAGCTTGTAGAAAGCATTTGCCACAGCACCTGACGGAAAGTCACAGTGCTAAGCCTTACTTTCCTTTTTGATACTACGGGAAAACCCCAGATTTATCGCTGGCGATCGCAGCGTGGATGAATGGGATTCGTAATGGAAACGATTAATTTAATCTACTTATCTTATAGGACAGCCCTACATTCACCAGGCAAGAATTGACAGAAAATCTCCAACTCCAGCAGTAGAAGGCATTTTCATCACTTCTGCAAGTTCAGACTTGCTCGATAAAACTTATTTTCGGCTTATTAAAGCATGTCAAAGCTATTGAACATTTAGATAAGAGGCTGACCTCACAATCTCCTGCCAGATTTGAAACAAACCCGTGAAGTGTAGTGTTACAGAGATCCTTACAATATGCTAAGGCTATTTACAGGTACAGACAGGGTGAATACTGGTTTGCCAATTCGAGTAGGACTTACAGGCACAGGATACGCTGCCAAATTGCGGGCAGAGGCTCTGAATCTGGACGATCGGGCAACATTGGTTGGTGTTGCTGGACACACCCCTGAAAAGACCCAAGCCTTTGCCCAAACACATCAAACCTTGGCCTACGACCATTGGCAGGATCTTGTCCAGCAGTCTGCTCTGGATCTTGTGATCATCGCTGGTGTAAATGCTGAGCATGGTGCGATCGCCGAAGCAGCCTTGCTGGCAGGTAAGCACGTAGTGGTAGAGTATCCCCTTGCGATCGAGTTTCAGCAGGCTGAACGTCTGGTTGCCCTATCCGCAGCCCAAGCCAAACTTCTGCATGTCGAGCACATTGAACTGCTGGGTGGTGTGCATCAAGCCCTGAAAACAGTGCTACCAGAAGTAGGCAAGGTATTTTCAGCCCGCTACGCCACGATCGCCCCCCAGCGCCCTGCCCCCCAACGCTGGACATACCACAAAACCTTATTCGGGTTTCCCTTGATTGCAGCATTGTCTCGCCTACATCGCCTGGTAGATGTATTCGGTCGGGTTGCCAGTATCAATTGTCAGACTCGCTTTTGGGATCATACCGGAGCCGAAACCGACTATCCCTACTACGCCACCTGCCTTTGCCACGCGCAGCTTCGCTTTGCCAATGGTGTCCTAGCTGAGGTGATTTATGGCAAAGGAGAAGCGCTATGGCAAGCTGAACGCAACCTGGAAATACAGGGTGACACAGGAGCCATTTTGTTCAAAGGAGATGAGGGCACCCTAGTGCAAGCCCACGGCAGCCATCCGATCGCTGTAGGAGAGCGCCGTGGTTTATTTGCCAAAGACACCGCTATGGTGCTAGACCACCTGACCACTGGGGCTCCGCTCTACGTTACCACCGCCGCCAGTCTCTACACACTACAGGTTGCCGATGCAGCTCGAAAATCGTCCGAAACTGGCACCACTATCTGGCTAGAGTCTTAACCTGGCGTTAGCTTGGCTAGTTTACCAGTACAAAATTATCAAACCACCAAAAACACTGGCCTACCCCTGAGAGAAAAGGAGCAGGCCAATGACTGGAGGTAGATGCAAAGCAAATTCTAGAAGCCCAGAAGCAACCAGTTAGCGCCGCCGCTGCTCTTCCCGCTCCAGCAGTTCCCGAGCGGCTGGGCTGGGCGTATAGCCATAGCCAAATCCGCTGTTCTGAGAATCATCCAAAATCCGAGGCGTCAGCAACACAATCACCTCTCGGCGCAGGTTCTCGCGACTCGTACTGCGGAACAGTGCCCCTAGCAAGGGAATATCCCCTAGAATTGGTACCTTCCTAACGGTGGTGCGGTCTTCTTCTTCGATAATCCCGGCCAAAACAAGCGTTTGACCATCTCGCAACCGCACCTGCCCTGATTGCACTTCCCGCCGAGACAGCAGGACAATTTGCCCCGACGTACCTGGGCTACCGCCTGTTCCTGGCAATTCAAGCGTGAATTCCTCGGCTGGTCGAGTGATGGATGGAGCAACCGACAGGGAAATAAATCCGTTGTCATCAATTCGGTCAATCCGCACAGGCAGGGTCAATCCGGCTGGTGTTCGTTCTGCCGTAATGGTGACCGTAGCCGTATCTCCGGTAGCCGTCACTTGCTGCGACAAGTTGGTGACAACTTCTTGAGTCAGGTTCACTGTAGCGGTTTGTCCTTCTTGCACCACCAGGGTTGGATCGGTAATGATCTTAGCGTTTTGGGTATCGATCGCTGCCTGCAACTGAAGCAAGAAGCTGTTGCTGAAACCAGTTGTGGGAAATCCGTTACCTGGGTTGATTGGATTACCGGGTGTAGTTGGAATAGACACTGAGCCCGGGGCATTTCGCCCAAGGTTAATTAATGCAGCACCAGCTCCTACCAGGAATTGAGAGTTATCAATCCCGAAGGAGAAGCTAGTGCCAAATTGGTCTAGGGCATTCAAGTTCACGTCAATCACGCGGACATTAACCGTGACTTGGCGACGACGCACATCCAGTTGCAGCAATTGAGAGATGGCCGTATCGACTAACCTGGCAGGGCCAATGATAGTCATAGTGTTCGTACGTTCATCTCCAGATACTTGCAGACCTCGTAGAAGGGGGGTGGAGTCCAGGAAGGCAACTCGCTGTACTTCGACTCGTTGTTCCGTTGTGGTCTGGGTTTGGGTGATAGCTGGAGCCGTCCCGCCTGTGCCGATCGCCTGAATTGGAATCGCGTTCACACTAGTAACCAAGCGCTCTCGGGTAATGGCACTTTCAGCCCCTAAGCCCACCAAAAAGTTGAGGGCATTTGCCACAGGTACCTGGTTCAGGCGCAAACTACGGACAACCAGATTACGGGCAGAGTTGGGGAGGCGAGTACCCACAAAAATCGTGTTACCAATTCGGTTTGCTTCCAAACCAGTCACTTGCAGCACGTAGTTGAAAGCATTTTGCACTAGTTCATTCTCAATGTCCAAAGTGACGCGAGGCCCCTCAGAATCGGCTGCTTGGCCGGGTGCAGGGGCTGCTTGGCCGGGCTGAGGTGTGCCCGTACCACCTACAAAAACAATGTTCAAACCAGCTGCTTTGGCTAGCAAGGAAAGGACTTCCCGGGCTGGAGCATCACGCAACACCAAACGAGGCACTCGCTCAGCCGTGCCCAAGTCAACTGTGTTGGAGGGAGAAGGAATAAACTGACCCGTAGCAATATCCCCTACTGGTGGGGCGATCGCTCGTGGGAGGGGCAACGGCGCATTAGCAGGGAGGGCAACACCACCTTCAACCCTGACATCAGGATTAGGCACCAGCGGGGTGTAGTCTCGAAACACAGGAACCGGGGAAATACCTTGTGCACCGGGTCGTGGTGGTGCTACCTGGGGCGTAACCACCGTTGGCACAGGCGACTGCGCTTGGGTTGGCACAGGTGGCTGCTCAGCTTGCGCTACTGTCACAGGGCGCTTACTGTCTGTCGCAGACGATCGCCCAGAAACTGGTGATGGCACCGTAGTCGCAGAAGCAGCAGGCAATCGGGTTAATGCCGTAACTCGCGGTGACGCTGATTGCACTGGAGGAGGAACCGCGACCGGAACAGCCTTATCAGCTTTATTAGACTGAGTAGGGCGAGCCGCAGTCGCTGCTTCCCGCTGCGGTGCAGCAGCTTCGGGCTGAGTCACAGGGCTAGCTTTAGCCACTGGTTCAGCACTTCGATTCAAGCTCAACATAAGGTTGCCATCGGTAGAACGAGCGATCGCCCCAGTCGGTGCAACTGCCTGCCCAGTCACCGTAACCCGCACACTGTTGGCATCTAGCGGTGTCACCGTCACTAAAGCAATACCCTCAGTAGGGTTTTCCTGGCGATAGCCACCATTGGGCAGGCTCAACTTTGTATCGACCAAGTCAGCTGTCCAGCTATTGCCTCGGCTAACCGAAAACACCTGAGGACGGCCTTCACCACTCGTTTTGAGCAAGATGTTGACCCCTGCCGAGGTAGGAGTTACTTGCACTGAGGTGACCTCAGTTGCCGCGATCGCGGCCTGACTGGCTGCTAGCACGATCGCCGCACTACCTAAGACACTACTAATCCACAGTCCACATGCCGTCTTCACGGTTCCCTCCTCACATAACAAACAATTTAGAGCCTGTGTGGATACCTATCATCCCTTTCACCCTGGGCATTTCCCTCACTCCCTTCACTACTTAGGTGGTGCTGGCGGTGCAGCAGCCTTCTTCTCCGTCTCCGAAAGAGGCAACAGAGCCTCTAATTTGAAAGTAGTCGCAATCTTGGTATCTGGTTGGCAATTAGATAAAAACTGAATTTGATCACCCCGAACTTCATAAAGCTGCTTTTGATCTGCTAGTTTGAAATTGGTTTCTCGCAGCACTAGCAGAGGCTGCAACCGCTCAATGCTGCGTAGAATTGACTGAGTTTGGTTGAAATTGCCGACGATTTCAACATCCGCGACTTGGCGTTTTAGCTTGCCGTTAATTAAAGCGCCATAGGAACTATCGCTAATCACTCCAGAGTTAGCCGTGTTAGGGGTAAATTTCCTAAGCTGTGGCCTGGTAACTAGCTCACCTACTTTCTCTTCAAGTTGGTTGACATTTTGCCGTACCCAAACAGGGCAAGTAGCCAGCTTCGCTGTTCGTTGCTGCGCCACCTCACCCGTGCGCGCATCAATTTGGCGGTTGATATCAAGCAGCAGGGTGTCCAACGATGCTTCACTAGCAAAAAGGCTCAACACTTCTTGTTGCTGGGTTTTAGCCGCCGCTAGGTCTGTTTCTGCTTTTTTGATTTTGGCCTTGATGGTTGCCAACTCACCCAGTTGCCCCTCCTTGCCAGCCACCGTAGCTGTAAGCTGTTGGTTCTTATCAAATTCTGGCTGAACCAGGTTTAGCACCAAAAAGGCAGTCCCCAGCAGCCCCAAGGCACCAAGCAGCAGTCCTCCTACCAAAGGTGTAATGGAGATGCCAAAAACAACCGGATAATCTGGGGCATCACCGATCGGCTGATCATCAGGGATAAAGCTATCAGTCATCGTGGGAGCACCCCCTTCTCCTTCAACTGTTCGATACGGGTTACGAGGCCAACTGCACCCTTCCGCTCTAGCTCACCAATCAGCTCCGCACTAGACGCTTTGGTTAAACCGACCTGGATTTTGTAATCCACTGAACCTGGAATCTTGGGCTTGAGTGCACTAGGCAAAGCTGCTTGAGGCACTTTATCCAGACCGAGCGACTGTAAGTCTTGGTCTGGGCGCTTTTCAGAGGAAATCAGTCTTGTCTCCTTAGGATCAACAAAGGGCGATCGCTGCAACAGGAGCAAAAAGTCGTTGACATCATTGAACGTAGAGGCTCGCCCTGAAATTTCAATCAACCCTTGTACCGGGCCAGCAGAAGCCGCCGGAGACGGGGAAGCACCAGGCTGCACTGGGGCAACAGGAAGCTGCTTAACTTCTGAGATGCGTACATTAGGTGGGGTACGATCGCGCAGATCTTGCGTTAGCGCCGACCAGGGCTTAATCCCACCGAACACCGTCGCCAAAGCATTATTTTCATCCCTGATTTGCTTAACCTGAGCTTCAATATCTGCCACCCGCTTTTTCTCGGCTTCCAGGGTGCCCAGTTGGGTATCTAGCTCAGCTGATCGCTGCTCTAGCTGAGCATTTTGCGTCGAGAACCACCACCAAGCCCCACCTGCCAATGCAGGCAGCAATGTCGCCAACAGCCCGCCAATAATCAACGGACGCTTGTCTCCAGGAGTTACCGGCCCACTCCGCCGCTCACGCTTGGTTTCGACCTGACGGTCTTTGAGAAAATTAATGTCTAGGCTATACATTTTAGCTCGCCTCCCGCAATCCCAATCCCAACACGACTCCCAGACCCGATCGGGGCACTTCTGTAATCTCCTCTGGCACCTCAATTCCCAACGCCGCAACAGGATCAACTTGGCTACAAGGCAAGCTCAACCGTTGGGTAAAAAATTCGTCCAATTGCCCAATACCAGCTCCCGGGCCAGCGAGTAGCAACTGTGCCACCTCTTGATTTTCCCCACCTTGGTTAAGGTAGAAGTCAATCGATCGCCGCAGTTCATCAGCCAACTCCCCTAGAATCCGTAACATTGCAGCAGGGCCGGGGCTAGTGCCCCCCATTTTGGTTGTACTGCCCATCGTATCGCTAGGGATAATAGGCACAGTCATGCCTTGCAGCAAATCCGTCGATCGCGTAGGTGGCAGGTTCATAGCTCGTGACAAGGCACTTTGGATTTGGTAGGTGCCGATCGGTACAGTCCGGGAAAACCGGGGAACACCATCCACAGCAATAGAAATTTCTGTACTTTCAAATTCAATATCGGTAATAGCGACCGCCTCCTGAGGAGAAAATTGGCGCAGTTGCTCACGAATGGTACGAATCAATGAAAAGCTGGAAATCTCCAGTACATCCAAGGTCAATCCAGCTGCCTGGAAGGTGCGGATATACGAATCAGTCACTTCTTTTCGCGTAGCTACTAGCAGAACATTGACCTTTTCAATGCCATCTTCATCTTCAAATAAATCAAGCTTTTGATAGTCCACATCTGCTTCTTCACGCGGAAAAGGCAGATACAAGGCAGCTTCTTGGTTGAGCACCATTTCCCGCAATTCTTGATCGTCCAACTCTGACGGCACCGGAATGATACGCACGATCGTATCGCGCCCACCCATCACTGCCGTAGCGACCTGTTTAACCTTAATTTTCTTCTCAGCCAACAGAGCTTCAATCAACTCTGCCATGCCTGGTGGGTCGAGAATCTGCCCCTCTTGAAACATGCCTTCCGGCACTGGAGTCGTTCCCAGGATAGCCAACTTAAAGCCTTGACCCTGCTTGCGCAACTGAGCCACATTGATGCGATCGGGAGAAAGTTCAATCCCAATCCCTTTTGGCTTACCAGAAAGTATGTTTTTGAGGGCACTAACCACAGTGTTATCAACTCACAAATTAGTTGAATTTAGCTAACCATTACCAACACCCAGACCTGAACCAAAAGTCAATAGCAACCTGGGCAGTAAACTACTGAAGCACTATCAACAAACGCTACTGAATAGTAACCAACTTTAGTCAAAGTGATCATGCTTAATTGTTTGAAACAATTGCTTAATCACGCTTTTTTGAGCAGATGAACCATTTTACTTTTGCAGGTCAAATCTCTAAGGAGCTAACACTACTTCTTCAGTGCAAAACCTATTGGATAGTGCCAAGCAATCTGATGCTAGCGCAGGAATCAGCTCTTGGGAAAACCCTAATTGGCTTGCCTCTGAAGATGGATTGACCATGAAATCAACCTATTTCCAGACTTCATACCGCGATAGTACACATAATTTAGAAAGTTGAGCACATTTTTTAGAAAATCCTGCTGTAGGCCGATCGATTGACCAAACTTAACTGCGTTCTTGCGCAAGCACCGCAATCAGTCAGCCTAGCTGCTAGCTATGGTGGAAAGGGAACTTTATCGGAACTGATGATGTTTCAGACTACTCGGCGGCGGTTAGCACTCTGGTACACCATGGTTACCGCCGTTTTGTTGCTAGTTTTTGCTAGCGGGTTTTATCTTTATGTGCGCACTACCTTGATTGAGCGGATTGATGACACGCTCAGCCATGTGGTGGAAATTGTGCAGCGATCGCTGGTGATTGAAGCAAGTCCTAACGGTAAGAAACTAACCGTCAACATTGAAGCTAGCTTTCGTGACAACACCACCGCTAGAGAAGACGACCACATTGATCTGGAATGGTTTAACCCAGCCGGAGAACTGCTTTGGTCTACCTTGTCAGCTCCACTGAACTTGCCGCTCCACGCCAGTCGCATTGAAGAAACTGTGCGAATTGACCGTCCCTTTTCTATGGGCGAGTTGGCCACCCAGCCTACCTTTGAGACACCTTTGATTTTGCGCCAAGTGACCCAGCCCGTTGAAGTCGATCATCAACTGTTGGGTTATTTGCGCGTCAGCCATCCCTGGTTTGAGGTCACCAAACCGACCCGCAGGTTAGTTTTTGACCTGATTTGGGGCATTGGGCTAATGGTGGTTACTGTCGGGGCGATCGGCTGGTTGCTGTCTGACTTGGCCATGCAGCCAGTGCGGGACTCTTACCAACGACTGAAGCAGTTCACCGCCGACGCCTCCCATGAACTACGTAACCCGATCGCCAGTATCCAAACCAATGTGCAAGTTGCCTTAGCCGACCCCAACCCTGACCCCCAGATCCAACAACAGCACTTGCAGGTTGTCGAACGCCTTACCCGCAGGTTAGGGCAACTGGTGGATGAACTGCTGTTCCTCGCCCGCCAGGATAGCGGCATGGTGCAGCCTCAGCACGTTCCAGTGGCGTTGGATGATCTGCTAGCCGATGTGGTAGAAGAGCAACAACCCACTGCTGTAGACAAAGGCATCACCCTGACGCTCAGTTCTGCCTATTCTGCTTCAATAGACGATCGCGCAGAGGGCAACTGGGCAAAGCTTCAGGCCGACCCAGAACAGCTAGCACGACTATTTACAAATCTGGTCAGTAACGCGGTGCAACATACGCTCGCAGGTGGCACTGTAAACCTGGAATTGCGTCCCACCAGTCGATCGGGAAATTCTGTACTACAAATTACCGTGCAAGACACAGGGGTTGGGATTCCAGCCGAGGCATTACCCCACCTGTTCGATCGCTTCTACCGGGTCGATCCAGCCCGAACCTCAGCATCAGGAGCAGGCTCTGGATTGGGATTAGCCATTGCCCGCGCGATCGTCGAAGCCCATCACGGCCACATCCACATTGACAGTACCCTTGGCAAAGGCACCACAGTTACCGTCACCTTACCCCAAATCAGCAGTTAGCCAAGCTAGACCTCAACAGTTCTGATTCAAGTGACGTGTGTTCTGATAACTATTTTGGCTGTCTCGATTGAATTGACGTTTCACTCAACTAAGACTGGCTATGTTCCATGTCTCGTCCTCTGACTTTTCCTGCCACTTAACCAATGGGGCGGGGTGTAGGTAACCGTACTAACCCATGAATTGCTTGCCAGGATACTAGGACATTTGGTTCAGCTCAGTAGCTGAGCTATTCCATCGTGATTTCTTCGTAATCTTCAAAATGATATTTTAGGAAGTCTCAGCCATCTGCTTGGTAGTGCTGAATTCTTGGATAATTAACCTCTTCGTAGGCGGCTAGCTGGTACTTCAAGGTTTGGTTCTGCTCTTCAATCTGCTGCAACTCTTCCAAACGCTCCAGAATACGGCAAGAAAAATCATCCGCTTCCGGCAATTGGTCGGCAATCCAGGACGTGTCAACTTCGATATCGATCATTTTGAGCGTGCGATCGTACTCCCGCACCAACCGGTGGTTATTAACAATCTGCTGCTTCAGAATGTTGACTGCACTAGTCGATCGGTACAGCCGCGCCGAATACAGCATTGGGTCTAGTTGCTGCATTTTTTGCTTCAACGCTTCCAGTTGCTCAATCAGCCCTGTGTTGGCTTTGGATTCGTGCCGCAACTCACTGATGCGCTGGCTAATCCGATGCCGTTGCACCAGCAATCGCTGATCAGAAAGTAATCGTTGACCACGGGCATACGCCATTTCCAGCGGTGGACTAGTTAACCACGCTAAGTTACCCAGCTTGTAAGAAATGAGACTACCCAACACTCCTAGGCTCAGCAGTACCCACGCATTCACACCTGCTAGCTTGTGCAGCATCACAGCCCCTACCAGCACCAACCCAGCGATAGGCAGCAGGCGCGCCAGATTCACGATCGGCGTGGCCAGCAGGTAATGATTCCCATTTGTGTGGTTAGTAATGCCCGCCAGTTTTTGCACCAAACCCTGAGCCGTGTACAGAATAGAAATCACATCGCCACGGTGGGCAGGGATGCGATCAGCATGTCCCGGCACGGAAAAATCCAAATTCTTGAGGGTACGTTCGGGCGTTACCAACTCAAAGCTGTAGTGCCGTTTGTAGAGTCTCGGTAGCCGAGGCGTCAGATAAAACAATGGTTCTGCTGCTGACAAGCGTCGCGAAACCTTCCCATATGTAAGCCCAAAGGTCTGGCCACAGGCAGGACAGGTCAGCGCTTGGGTACTAGGCAGAATATCGCTAATGGAACGGGCACAGGCAGGACATTGAAGCGATAGTTTCATTGGGCTTGTGCGGGTGAGGAGTCTGCAACCACTGTCGTGGCATAACCAAGAAGCATCTAGACTATTTAGGTATCCCAGCAATTTCTTTGCATCTTATGCTGGCTGCCTAGTCCACTAGGGTACCTCGTAATACAAACTTAAGACTCTAGAAACGTTAACCAGCCAGACACTTCACTCCACCCATCTAGAACGATCGCCCTCCGTGGGCACTAATCTGCGTTGATAATCTTGGGTACTTTGAAAAATTCACCCTCGCGATCGGGAGCATTTTCCAACAGTGCCTCAGGGTTATCGCAGGGTTGCAGCACATCAGGACGGGTGACATTACTAACGTCGATCGCCCGAAAGGTGGGAGCAACTTCGCTGACATCCAGTTCTCCCAATTGCTCAAAGTAATCCAGAATATCGCCCAGTTGTGCGGTAAACCGCTCCTCTTCCTGGGAAGACAGCTCTAACCGAGCAAGATGAGCCACTTTTCGGACTTGGTCGCGGTCAATCATGGAGTTGGCAATCCAGCAGCAACGTCAAAAAAATCGATTTAGAAGAACACATCAATTTGGGAACGACCGGTCGTCTTCAGCCAGTTTTGCGCCTCAATGTAGTTGTTAGGAGCTAGGCGAATGGCACGCTTCCAGTACTCGGCTGCCTGGTCGTACCAGCTTTCAGCTTCCTCATCGCTGCCTGCCTCTTTGGCACACTGTCCCTTGTAGTGCAGAATCACAGCCACGTTGTTCAGAGCTTGGGGCAAGCGCGGGTTGAGGTCGATCGCTTGGTGGTAATAGTCCAGTGCTTTGTCATGCTCACCGTTGCTGGCATGAATCAAGCCAATGTTGTAAAGCGTGTAGCTGCGATCGTAGGGGTCTTCTTCCAGCTTCAGCGACTCGTAATAGTTCTCTAACGCTTCAGCGTATTCCCCATCGGCCTGCGCTGACATGCCATCGCGATAGTAGGCGAAGGCTTCTTTTTCCTTGCGGCTGGTTGGCAGAATCTTCAGGATCAGGTCTGCCATGACTGTAAAGCTTTTGTCGATGAAATTATCGTTTCGTTGAGTTCTAGGCATTGCTAACCAAGTCTAATAGGCGGTGGAGCGATCGCTCAGTGCTTATCAGTGTAGCGCTGATAGCGCCAAGGTAAAATCCCGCCATTTAGCCTTAAGTCTAGTAGCACTCTGGAAGCACCTGTGACAGGACTCACCACGGTATTAGGAGTTTGCGCACAGAAACTTAATATCACCATCACCCACTTAGCAGACGAAACTCACCGAACCTGATAGGGCTTGTCACTCGCTTATTTCGTCATCGCCAGCATAGTTAGGGAAGGTATAAAACACCTCAGTCGGTAGACCAACCCACGTAATGCCCCGGAGAAATTCGTTCAACCACAGAACGTTACTCAACCTTATCTGGATAAGTTGCATCTGATGCCTATGCCAAGCCTTCAAGCAGGAACATGGCAATTGCTTTATTCCCCTTTAGCCCCAAGTAACCTCAAGGAGATATCCGTCATGGTAAACAACCACCAGTCTTCCTCAGCCAACTATCCATCCAACCCTGTTGAGCAGCAGTTTCACCACGATCGCCTCTTTGCATCTGGCCGATACACTGATGCCGATATTCTGCGGTTAGCTGATTTTTTCCGTAATAATCCTCATCCAACACTAGTGTTTAATCCAGTAGGGGAAGTCATCAAAGTTAACCCATCTGCCCAACGTCTGCTCCGCCACTTGAGCATTCAGTCAGATGAGTTGCTACCCGCAGAGCATGTCAGCATTGTGCAAACTTGTCTGAGCCAGCATCAAACCCTAACGTGTGAAGTCAGGGTAGGGCACTCGTTGCTAGCGCTAGCCTATGCGGCCATCCCATCGTTTCAGTTGGTTTATCTGTATGCGATCGACCTGACCGAGTACCGCAAAGCCGAAGATCATTTGCTGCAAGCCATTTCAGCAGCCCTTTCCCTAACCCGCATGTCACTATGGCAGCAAGCACAACACGTTAAGTCACACTTACTCGTAACCCTTGCTCGTCAGCCCTACGCCCAACTAAATCCATCAGCGCCAGAATTCTTTGTGGCGATCGATGGAGGCGTATTTTGCGATGGAACACCCAATCTAGAAGGCTAAGAGCGCAGCCTCAAGCAAATTTAGAACAGAAAGTAACGCTGCGCCATAGGCAATACAGTGGCCGGTTCACAGGTTAGCAACACGCCATCAGCTCGGACTTCGTAGGTTTCTGGATCAACTTCCATCTGTGGAGTGGCATCATTCAGTTTCATATCTTGCTTGGTTAGCTGGCGAATATTGGAGACAGCCACGGCTGATTTTTTCAGCCCAAGCTGCTCAGGAATGCCATTGGCAAGTGCCGCTTGGGAAACGAAGGTGAGGGAAGTAGCTGCGATCGCACCACCAAAGCTACCAAACATAGGCCGCATATGCACCGGTTGAGGCGTGGGAATGCTAGCGTTAGGATCACCCATTTGCGCCCAAGCAATCAACCCTCCCTTGAGAACCAGCTCCGGCTTAACCCCGAACAGCGCAGGCTTCCAAAGGCAAAGATCCGCAAGTTTACCTGCTTCGATCGACCCAACGTAGTTGGCAATGCCGTGGGTGATAGCAGGGTTGATGGTGTACTTGGCTACGTAGCGTTTGGCACGCAGGTTGTCATTGCGATCGCTGTCTTCTGGCAATGACCCTCGTTGCACCTTCATCTTGTGGCCAGTTTGCCAGGTACGCACAATCACTTCACCAATTCGCCCCATCGCCTGAGAATCCGAGGAAATCATGCTAAAAGCGCCCAGATCATGCAGGATATCCTCGGCTGCAATAGTTTCACGGCGAATGCGCGATTCGGCAAAGGCCACATCCTCTGCGATATCAGGATCCAGGTGATGACACACCATCAACATATCCAGGTGCTCGTCTAGGGTGTTGACCGTGTAAGGGCGGGTAGGGTTAGTAGAAGAGGGCAACACGTTCATCTCCCCACAAACCTTGATGATGTCTGGCGCGTGGCCACCTCCAGCACCTTCTGTGTGGTAGGTGTGAATAACTCGGTTTTTGAAGGCCGCGATCGTTGCCTCTACAAAACCTGCTTCATTCAACGTATCAGTGTGAATCGCCACCTGCACATCGTAGGCATCGGCAATACTAAGACAGGTGTCGATCGCCGCCGGAGTCGTCCCCCAATCTTCGTGCAGTTTCAAACCTATGGCTCCCGCCGCGATCTGCTCCTGCAATCCTTCTGGTTTACCGCTATTACCTTTGCCCAAAAATCCCAAGTTCATGGGGAAGGCATCAGCGGCTTGTAACATACGGTACAGGTTCCAGGGGCCAGGAGTGCAGGTAGTAGCGTTGGTTCCTGTAGCGGGTCCGGTGCCGCCGCCAATCATTGTGGTAATCCCCGCTGCGATCGCCACTTCAATTTGCTGCGGGCAGATAAAGTGAATATGAGTATCAATGCCACCCGCCGTTAGGATCATGCCTTCACCCGCGATCGCCTCTGTGCCAGGGCCAATCACGATCGTCACATTATCCTGAATGTGAGGGTTGCCCGCCTTACCAATCGCATAAATCTTGCCATCCTTAATACCCACATCTGCTTTGACGATGCCCCACCAATCCAAAATCAGCGCATTGGTGATGACTACATCTACAGCACCATCTGCATTGGAAATAGGCGATTGCCCCATACCTTCACGAATTACTTTGCCGCCACCAAACTTGACCTCATCGCCATAGGTCGTGTAGTCCTGCTCAACTTCGATGATCAGATCGGTATCGGCCAGCCGCACACGATCGCCGACAGTAGGGCCATAGGTTTCGGCATAGGCACGACGACTCATGCGGTAGCTCATGGAAGCACTCCTTTTCCAAAACAGGACAATCTATGCAACGCGATCGCTGCCAATAGCCTTACAGGATACCCTAGCAGGGGATGAAAGAAGGTTCTCGGAATACTTTAGAAAAAGCGAGGGTGGATGTCGTGACTAGTGGCTGAGCGCAAGTGAGCAACAGCCATGCTCCAACCTCTAGCTGTCTAGGGCTCCATTCACTCGGTTATTCAACCCATAGACTTCTCGAGTACCCGCCAATGCCACTAACGGGACTTCTTTCTCATCACCTGGTTCAAAGCGAATGGCTGTACCTGCTGGAATATCGAGGCGCATGCCACGAGTTGCTTCGCGATCGAACTGGAGAGCGGTGTTCACCTCATAGAAGTGGAAATGGGAACCAACCTGAATAGGGCGATCGCCCGTATTAGCCACCAAAACCTTTGCAGTTGGCCGTCCAGCATTTAGTTCAATCTCACCATCCGCAACCAACAGTTCTCCAGGCACCATGCCGTTTGCTCCCCGCGCAACATTTTGTGTGTTGATTCTATCTTGGCCAAGACGCAGAGCAAAGGGAAACATTGGATGCAAAGGCAATACCCCTGCATCTAGAAACTAACCCTACCAAGAAATAGCTCTAGACGGATTGCAAAACTTCTTGCCGCTGGCGAGAATATTCGGCTGCTTTACCAAAGTCACCAATGGCATAGTAAGCCACCTTCAGACTACCGATAACCTGCTCAATCACGCGGTGATCGTCCATATCGCGGGCAAGCAATAGGCGTTGCTCGTAGAAGTCAATCGCTTTGGGGTAGTTGCCCAGAGCGTCGTAGGCTACCCCCATGCTGCCCAGAGCTTGTTCTTCGCTGCGGCGATCGCTCATTTCCCGTGCTACTAGCAACCGCTGTCGGCTGTATTCAATGGTTTTTTCATATTCGCCAATGGCGTAGTAGGCATTGCCCAAGTTTCTTAAAATCTGCGCTTCGGTGCGGCGATCGCTAATTTCCCTAGCCAGCATCAGGCGCTGCTGGTAATAGCTGATAGCTTTGCTGTAATCCCCTAAGGCATAGCAGGCATTGCCCAAGTTCTTGAGAATCTGCTCTTCGACGCGATCGTCCCCCAGTTCGCGAGCAATGATTAAACTTTGTTCTTCATAGGCGATCGCGGCTTCGTGATCTCCTAAAGCTTTGTGTGCTAGCCCCAGGTTGTTCAAAGCCGCCATTTCGCCTCGGCGATCTTGAATTTCCTGCGCGATCGCCAAACTTCTTTCTTGACATTCAATCGCTCTGGCCAAATCTTTCATGTGGCGATAGGCATTGCCCAAGTTGCCCAAGATTTTGATCATGCTGCGGCTATCTTGTAGCTTTTGCACCAGAGCCAAGGCTAGTTGAGAATATTCGATCGCTTTGGGATAGTGATTCATGCAGTAACACGTGAGGCCAATGCTGCTGAGCGCTCTCGATTGTCCGTGCTCATCGTGTATTTCACGATAAATCGCTTGTGCTTCCTGAAAAGACTTCAAAGCCGCTTCATATTGTCCTGCTTGGTGCTGCTCTGAGCCTTGATTTAGCAGGCGATCGGCTACAACCGAGGGAGCCTCTAAACATGCCTGTTGTAGCAAATTAGCGGATTCTTTAGTGTCACCAGGAATCAACGTTTCACGGGAGCCTGTGCCGGGGCATCCCCGATCGGCTTGCGAAGTCTCGTTATAGCTATCCATGATTTGAACCTCTCAGAAATTCTGGCTCAATCAGGCTGTTTTCCCTATGGAGAGCATCCCTGATACTGTATACAGATTATCTCGCCAGTGATAAAGCGAACTCAGTGATCTCGCCGGATTTGATAAATATTTGATTAAGCTGGAGTCCGTAATCCTGCTGCTTAATCCAAAGTAAACAACCACCGCTCTTCCAGGCAGTGGTTGTTTACTAGAAACGGGTAATTTCGATCGTGCGTTGCGATCGCTGAAAGCAACCATCAAATTCTCGGAAGAAGTTAGTTTGCCCAAGAATTAAAGGGACTTGAGAGGTTTGCGCCCAAGCAAAAGCTTGGCGAACAGGTTCCAGATTCTCAATTTGAACATGCACAAACAAGCCTCGCGCATGAACCGTTGCAAGATTTCCAGTCAATATCAGGCGGACAGTTTGTTCCTCCCAAATTGCACCTAATTGCAGCCCAACGTCATAAGGTAACAAATTGACCGCAGACCCAGTATCTAGCAGTGCATTCGCAGAAATAGAAAAGCCTGCATGGCTTAGAGTGATGGGAATCGTAGGTAATGCTTCATTGTCAGAATAAGGAAAATCCAACTGTACTAGGCATGAGTAGATTTCTTTTGGTCATCCTGAATCATCTGCATCAAA
>Ga0224722_1000512_pt1 | contig 22578 bp, 15 predicted proteins | sample Balambano_FR1_Me_FD_161646 | JGI IMG/M metagenome (GOLD analysis project Ga0224722, IMG submission 161646) | Freshwater sediment microbial communities from Lake Towuti, South Sulawesi, Indonesia - Balambano_FR1_MetaG | ecosystem: Environmental > Aquatic > Freshwater > Lake > Sediment | place... | reverse complement strand
GATATCAGTTATTACCTGATGGATTACTACAACTGGCGGCGTCCGCATCACCACAATAAGGGGATACCGCCAGCAACAGCCGAAGAACGGCCTAACCAAGTGTCCGGATTTAGTTGACCACTACAATTCGCTACAAGGGACGAGCTGTTGGCTTTAGCCAAAGGGCCCGCAAAAATAAGGACAATGGAAAGCGGTATCTTGCGTGAAAACAAAGCAACCCAATTGTGACTCACCTTGCGCAATTCAAGGTAAGGCTAACTTGGTAGCTTCATATCTCGGCATAGAATGCGGCTTCAGCTTATAGTCCCTCCCGTCAACACAGAGGAGGTTGTAATGGCATCAACCATCAAGATTTTGCGCTGCAATGACCTTGTGAAAAAGTTGGGGCTGTCCCGCTCTTCACTCTACGACCGGATGAACCCCTCTTCGCCCCGGTTTGATAGCAGCTTTCCCAAGGCAATTCGCTTGGGCGCCAATTCAGTTGGCTGGTTCGAGCATGAAATCGACCAGTGGTTGCTTGGGCGTCGTGTACACTAACTTTGATTTGCTTGGCTCAAATGCAAATACAAAGTTATTCCGTATAATTTTTCTTTACGTAATGATAGATGAGGTGTTCTAACATCAGACTTTTAACGTCTGACTTCTGTAGTTATTGTTATTAGAATAATCCAATGCAATCAGAACTATATACAGGAGTTCAATTGCAACTCAATCAACTCATATTAAGAATAGTGCAGCCTTAGTGGGTTGCACTTAACTAACCGTCCTTGGCAAGGAGCCTATATCGGCTAGTAATACATTAGACATCCAGTTTAGATACAGCCCTCTGGGCTGTATTACTTTAAATAACCCTCTCATTTAGCTGTGCACAACGATAAATTCTCAAGGATTAAAATTACAAGGCGCACGTATGAATTCGATTTGTAGCGTTGATATGGAATCCTATCAGGCCATCCGCGAACGCAATATTGATATAATGGATGATGGTACGATTGGTATCTGGAAAAGCAGTTCTGATTTTAATGCAGTACGTGAGTGCATTCTCTTCCTTGATACCTTTTCTCAGCAGACACAACCTACAGCCCTGCTGAACAATCGCAGGAAGCCCAATGCATTTTTCCGGGAGTTGAAGCACTGTGTTGATCTGATCGCTACGGTCGACATAGCGCATCAGGTCTTTATCTATAACCCTGTGGTTCACCTGTTTATTGATTTCATTGCTCTTCATCAGCTTGATGATGAACTGAAAGTCCTGCAGAGTGCCCCTGAGCGTGAGTCTTTGTTGCTGGGACATCTCCGTCACTTGCATGAGGACTTGAATAGCGCGGACCTGCGTAAGGCTATCAAGAACTTTAAACGCGGCCCAGACAAGAACTATAAGGAGTTGGAAAAGTACGTTGATGAATTGTTTGCTCGTTATGCCAGGCTGTTGGTTATTCGAGTCGATTTGGCCTTTCTTGAGGCCGAGCGTGGTAATGTTCCCTTGAAAGACGTAGTGCACTATCACACGAAATTACTCGGGGACCGGCGCAACAGCCCTTTTCTTAAAGATGCTGTTGGTTATGCGTGGAGTCTCGAGTACGCCGAAAAAACGGGATACCACTACCATCTGGTGTGCTTCTACGATGGTTCTAAGCACCGTGAAGACATGACCATTGGGCTCGGTATTGGTGAGCAGTGGAAAGCTGTCACACAAGGCAAGGGGCGTGTTTATGTGTGTAATACCCACAAGAACATGTATCGACTTTGTGGTATCGGTGCGGTGGATTATCATGACGAAATCAAACGGGAGAATTTGCGTAAAGCCCTGGCCTATCTGACCAAGCCTCAGTTGTTTGCGAAGGTGGGGAGTTTGCTTAAGGGAAGGGTCAGGACTTTTGGACGAGGGGGGCCTCCCAAAAGGGCACTAAAACCCGGTCGCCCCAGAACTAAGCATCATGAGGGAAAACAACAAAAAATGAGGCAAGAAAGAAGTGGCGAAGGAAAAGTTTAACCCGGACGTCGTAGCGCGAGAGAATCAGAAAAAAGCTATCTCGCAAGTACAGTTGAATGACTCTTGCGTGGAGCGTTACAGAACAGATAATAATACGACCATGGCAGTGTTGGGGATATCAATTAGGCTGCTGAATAGATTTAGAGAGCTATCTGCTAACGTCGATGGACCTGCAATTATTCGCCACCCATACAAGCCTGGTGTCAAGCATAGATTTGCTAGCGACTCCAAAAATTATCCACTAAGATGTATCAAACAGGAAATTGAGGTCAGACGGCATGGGATGCTTTTTTTTGAAGTTTTTATTAAGCTTTTGCCTCAACTGAAAACATGTCGACAGCAACATCAGTTTACCCCACTTATTCAAGCGCTACTTGACGTGGAGCAAAACTTTGCAGATGTCGAATTTGATATGACTCGTATAAATGGCCACTCCGTTGGGGTTGTACTGCGTTTTATAAACATAGAACAGTGGAATTTAGCAATTCATAGTTATCAATCCACTATCTCCACACCAGAATTTATCGAAGCAGAGCAGTCATTTTACGCATCTGTACGGGACGTAGTTGATACCCGTGTAGCTAAACTCCGACGCTACACTAACCTTCCTGATACGCAATCATACCTTAGCTTGGTCGACCTGTTTTTCCTCTCTGAGTCCGATTTAGATAGTAATGCCCTCAGCAAAGTCTGTTACAGCCAATCACAAAAAACTCAATTTTCTCAAATCACGCAGGCAGTTGAACAATGGATAGCAAAACTGAAGCATCGTAAGAGTCCCGGAAGTATTGGGGGTGTCGTAGTCTCCTTTAAATATTCCGAAATGAAGGGGTGGTATGGCAGTGCCATGCTGTTGTTTAACTACCCAGATAAATACACCAATAACTCTTTTGAGTGCGCAAATTTAGATGTAGATGCAGCATTGGACATCTGGCGCACAGAAGTTAATGCAACGGAAGGCCAAGATAGCAATCCTGTCTACCCCTATGCATTAATACATACCACCGCCTTTACCTGTCCCCATCTACCTGTCATTAATAGCCAGAATAGCGGGCTCTATTTTTTCAGCGCTAATGCATCGGAGCATCATGGCAACGAAGCATTGAAGCTCGAACAAGAGAAGTTAGCACCTATCGTTGATGCCTTTGACTACTTGTTCCTTTCGCGATGCTACATGAAATATAAGACTGATCCCGAAAGCCCTCAGAAAAGGATGATGAGGTCATATCGCTTGTAGCATATGTGCACTCTGGAGGAGTAATCAACCAAAGTCGATGAATCCAAGAGACCCCCTAGGCGGATTGCAGCAAGACATGCAGGCAAGTCGTTGCTGGAATGTAGCCGAGGCTTTGACTCAATGAGGGTGTGTGTGGAGCACTAGTGATGTTGGTGAATAATCCTGCGATGCGCAATTTACTGCCCATCTTCCAGTGGAAACCACTGCTGGTGATATTTTTGCCAGTGAATACACAAAGCTTGAGCAAAGACTCGCTCGTGACTGAGTGACTGGCATGCGAGCTGGGAGGTAAGTGACTGATAAATAACAGATCGAAAAAGTGGCATGGTCACTGCTAAAGGGTTTGGTCGAGTGCTAACTCATTTAACCAACCTAATTTAGGAGCATACACATGCCAACTCCATGTTATATCAGCATCGAAGGAAAAACTCAGGGCAATATCACTGCCGGTGCCTTCACCTCCGACTCCGTCGGCAACATCTTCGTACAAGGTCACGAAGACGAGATGCTGGTACAAGAGTTCCAACACGTAGTGACCGTGCCGACTGACCCGCAATCCGGTCAGCCTGCCGGTCAGCGTGTCCACAAGCCGTTCAAGTTCACCGTTGCGCTGAACAAAGCCGTGCCGCTGATGTACAACTCGCTGGCCTCCGGTGAAATGCTGCCGAAAGTGACCCTTAAGTGGTACCGTACCTCCGTCGAGGGCAAGCAGGAGCACTTCTTCTCTACCGTGCTGACCGATGCCACCATCGTCGACATCGATTGCCAGATGCCGCACTGCCAGGATCCGGCAAAGTCTGACTTCACCCAGCTGATCCAGGTCTCTCTGGCCTACCGCAAAATCGATTGGGAGCACACCGTTGCCGGCACTTCTGGTGCAGATGACTGGCGTGCGCCGATCGAGGCCTAAGCTTCGTTTTCTTATCTTGCTATTCCTTGTAAGTAATCTCGTATGTTGTGGCCGGTCTACACCGGCCTTTTATCCCATATTTCTCCAGACAGTCTTGGGCTGCCGGAGTCTTTATGTTTTGCCATCCCTCTGCCTAATAAGTCGGCGTCCAGTTGGTGAATGCGGAGTGATGGCAAAGCAATAAGGGGTGTTCTGTTATGCAGACACAAACAACGTATTACCCGTCATGTTACTTATCTTTGGTGACTGCTTGTGTACCGGAGAGGGCGGTAGCGTGGCGTTTTGACAGGTTTCTGGTGCAGTTTCGAAAGGTGATAGGGAGATATCATGGCTAATCAAACCGGATTGCAATTCACCGTTAAGGTGGGTGCGCTGCCTGCTACCACTTTTGTTGTGGCAAGTTTTACGCTGAATGAGGCGTTAAGCGATCCGTTCATCCTTTCACTGCAATTGGCTAGTAGTCAGCCGGATATCGACTTCGGTGCGGTACTGGATCAACCTTGTGAGTTGCTGGTGTGGTACGAGGGTGAGTTGCAGCGGCGTGTGAACGGTGTGGTGAGTCAGTTCGAACAAGGCGACAGCGGTTTTCGCCGAACGCGCTACAGCATGGAAGTCAAACCTGCGCTGTGGCGATCGGGTCTGCGTCATAATGCCCGTATTTTCCAGGCCCAAAAGCCGGAAGAGATCATCGGCGCCCTGCTACAAGAGCACGGCATTACCGACTACGCCTTTGCACTCAAGCATACTCATGTGCAGCGGGAGTACTGCGTACAGTACCGGGAATCTGACCTTGAATTCATTAATCGCCTCGCCGCAGAAGAGGGGATGTTCTACTTTCATGAGTTTGAAGCTGGCAAGCATCGTCTCGTGTTCGCAGATGATGCTGCTGCGCTCACCAATGGGCCTGCGCTCTTCTTCAATTTGGGCAATCGCTCACTAGAGCAAGGGCCTTACATTCGTCAGTTCCACTATCGAGAAGCAGTGCGTCAGGCTGAAGTTGAACTCAAGGATTACAGCTTCAAGACCCCGGCCTATGCCTTGTCCCACAAGAAGATGGGGGCCGAGCTGGAACATCAGCGCGATACCTACCAGCACTTCGACTACCCTGGGCGCTTCAAGCAAGACCCCAGTGGTAAATCCTTCACCCAATACCGGCTTGATGCACTGCGCAGGGATGCCATGGCAAGCCGAGGCCAATCAAACTGTGCGGCGCTGTTGCCGGGCCAGACTTTTGCATTGAGTGAGCACCCAAATGCAGCGTTGAATACCGATTGGCAAATCGTCAGCATTGTTCATACCGGCAAGCAGCCTCAAGCACTGGAAGAAGAAGGCGGCGATGGTGCGACAACGGTGACCAATGAGTTCTCGGTTGTTAAAGCGCTGCAAACCTGGCGACCGCTCTTACCACATAAACCCATGGTTGATGGGCCTCAAATTGCCACTGTCGTGGGACCTTCTGGTGAAGAGATTTATTGCGACAAATATGGCCGGATTAAGCTGCAGTTCCCATGGGATCGCTATGGTGCCAGCAACGACCAGAGCTCCTGTTGGGTGCGTGTTAGCCAAGGTTGGGCGGGTGGCCAATATGGCATGATGGCGGTACCGCGTATCGGTCACGAAGTGATTGTTAGCTTCCTCGAGGGGGATCCGGATCAGCCTATCGTGACAGGTCGTACTTATCACGCCACCAACCAAACCCCCTATGTCTTGCCCGAACATAAAACACGAACACTGCTGCGAACCGACACACATAAGGGCCAAGGCTTCAACGAGCTGCGTTTTGAAGATGAAGCATCGAGAGAGCAGATTTACATTCATGCCCAAAAGGACATGGACGTCGTCATCAACCACATTCATCGTCAAAGTGTGGGACTGGATCAGCACCTGACGGTCAATCAGGATCAGTTCCAGCGAGTAGACCGTCACAGTCATCGCACGGTAGCTCAAGATGATTTTGAGCAAATTGGGCAGGATCATCACCAACTGATTGGCCGCCATTTTGTGCAAAAAGTCATGGCCTCATTCAAGCGCTTCATTGGTGGGGGAGAGATCACTCATCTGGATGGTAGCCGCCAGACCTCTATTTCTGGTGGAGAAGAGTTGGTCGTAGGGGCACATCAGCGAGTGGTGGTTGGCACAGACAGCTATCTCAAAGCCACCGATATTGTGCTGGAGGCGGGGCAAGCACTGACCATCAAAGGGCCCGGTGGTTTTATCAAGCTTGATGGCTCTGGGGTAACCATCTCGGGTAATGTGGTCAAGATCAACGATGGTGGCTCACCTGGCGCCGGCACTGCGCCGGTCGCAATAGAACCAGAAGCACCCAACAAGCCCACCCTGCCGGACGCGCCGGATCGTCGCTAAGGAGCCGATATGCCAAGTGCTGCTCGATTAGGTGATAGCTGCGCCGGTCATGGTTGTTTCCCAGCGACCCCCATCATTGCAGGTAGTGGTGATGTCATCATTAATGGCAAGCCTGCTGCACGTAAAGGTGATGCTGTGTTGCTCCATGCCTGCCCCTGTCCCAACATGCCCCATGGAATTCACAGTCGCGCCATCTCCGGTGGCTCCGGCAATGTGTTTATCAACGGTAAGGCGGCGGCAAGGGTGGGGGATGCCATCGGCTGTGGCGGTTCTGTTGCAGCAGGCAGTGGCAATGTGATCATTGGGGATAGCCCCTATCAATCCCCTGCCAAGAGCTGCGCCGAGCAAGCCGCCAAAAAGCGGCTGCCACTGTTGGCGCTCTCTCCCATGCTTGTGCCATGGCAAACGCTGCTTGAGTGGGCTGCTCCTGTTGCCCTGCCAGAGGTGGAAAAAACATTAACAGAAGCACAGCGCAAGCTGCGCTATCAGGCGCGTAAGCAATTATCTGAGCGTGCCGGCAAGGTGCCAGGGCTTGCGGATGCTGGTAAACGGCTTGGTTTTAACAATGACAGTATTTTGCGGGCAGAGGCTGCTAAGTACGTCTACGAGGTTGATGAATTCAATCGTGGTGTAAAAGATAAATTATCTGCATCCCCGGTGGGACTCCAGCTGGTTGATGCTAAAAAAATTCCAGGCTTGGAAAAGGCTGTCTTTACCAGTAAAGAGAGCGGATTTGGGGCGGCTTTGTTTAAGTCGTCCATTAACAACGAGACCATGCTTACCTATCGGGGCACGAATAATAAAGTGACCGGTAAAATGGACTGGATGACAAACATTGCTCAGGGGGGAGGGGCTGAAACGACCCAATATAATCAGGCAATGTATCTGGCACAGCAAGTGAAACGTACAGTCGCTTCTCCCTCCTCACCACTGGTTGTGGTGGGTCACTCGCTGGCTGGTGGAGAGGCTTCTGCGGGGGTTGGCGTCACTGGTTTGCCTGGTTATACCTTCAATGCTGCCGGACTACATGCCAATACAGTCAGCCGCAAAGGTGGTCTGCCACTGGATAAGATAAGTGAATTGATCACAACTCAAGCTGTCGACGGTGAAATACTTACTCTGTTACAGGGGGCGGGAAAACTGGCGGTCCCCACCCTGTTTGCCGGGATCGGTGGTGCATTCGGAGGCTCTAGTGGTGCGGCAATTGGTGGGGCCTTGGGGGGCATGGTGTTAGCTGGGGGCGCGCTGCCTTCCGCTGCAGGTAAGATGTTACCCTTGCCCTCGCAAGGTGGAAACCCCGTCGCTCGCCACGGCATGGAGCAAGTGATTGCCGGTATTGAAGCACAGAAGAGTGAGGATATTGGTACCATTACCAGCAAGCTTGGAGGAGCAAAATGATATGGTTATCTCGTTTGAAAGTACTTTGCGTAGGAATACTAGGGTTAGTATCGGCATGTCATGTAGGGGGAAGTAAAATGCAGGCCAGTGAATTTTTCCCTGCCCCTGTGGTCAGTGTGCTGGAAGCTATCCTGCGTGGTGATGAAACGACTGCACGTAGGTTAATTGAACAAGATGTTGACCTCAATATTCGAGATACAGAGCCTCCGGGAGCAACCCCATTGCTGTGGCTAGTCTATGAGACTAAAAATGAAAAAGCCGTTCAACTGGCCTTGAAATTGGGCGCCGACCCTAATTTTAAGGATGGTATGGGGGGCAATGGTGTTTCTCGGGTTACAGGGTTCAAAAATTCGGTATGGTTAAAAATGATGCTGGACGCAGGAGGGGATCCTAACTCCTTGAACGCTGATGAGCAACCAGCCATATTCAATGCAATTGGAGAGGCTCATTGGGACAATATCAAGTTATTAGTTGAACGTGGTGCAGACCTAAACTTAACCGATGGTCCTGGCAGTAATAGTGCACTGTATGGTGCATATATTAATCAGTATGAAGTTGTTTATTGGCTGTTGCAGCATGGTGCAGATTATAAAATGAGGGACAGCGGTGGTTCTGATTTGGCCTTCTCGGTGGAAGATAGCCTGTCATTAATGGATAAGTCTTCCCCTCAATACCCTTGGGCGATTAAGGTAAAACAGTTTTTAGTTGATAAAGGCGTTAAATTTCCACCACTAACACCTGCAGAAGTGCGTGAGCGTTGGGCTCGCGGAGAAAAAGTGTAGTGATGTGAGGCAGTAGTCTGGGAATACTAGACCACTGCCTCACCATAACAACATGTTGCTCTGTTAATCACGTCCATCGTGCTCTGCTGTCACGCTAGTCGGCACTTTTAACGCAATACTGTAGGCGTGTGCTAATAAGCTTAATACGTCCTGTTAATGCAAAAATTAGATAGGCATTTCGATGTCGTTACCTATATTCGATATAGTCAGGGATGAGACATCCAATCTATATGTCGTCATTGATATAAGTCGGTTTGATGGTGGCGTTGATTACTGGAAGTCGTTTCATCATAGATGTTCTGAGGATTGTCGCCTATTGTCCAATGAATATAATTTACAGTGCTATCCAGGTTCTGAGTTACTGCTGCTCTTTATCGAAGAAGGTGCAGCAACGGAAAGTCTGCTGTTGTGGCTGTTGTCTCATGAACGTTACCCTGAGGTGGGTATTGTGCTGCTGACGACAACAGCCGGCATCGATGAGGTTCGGCAAGCTTGCATTGCTCGCCATGCCTGTATTTACCCGGATGGACGACATGTCTTTTTCCCCTTTCACGAACCCACCCTGCTAAAGACATGGCTAGCAATGGCTGACTTGCCAACAAGGCAGCAGTTTGAATCGCCATTTCTGGCGATGTATGTACCTGAGGTGGTCGATGCAAGTTATTCAACGTTGCAATTTGAATGTCTCGGAGAGTCAACCTCGTATACCAACCTGCCTTCAAAAGGGTATGAGAACAGACTGAGTGCCGAGAGTTATCGAGTGCTGACAAATCAGGCTCGCTATCAATATTTGGCCAAGACCCTGTTTATCCGAGCCAGCGAGTATTATCCCTTTGAGTTGAGTATTGAGTGGCTGGAACGACGCTTTATCAGCGGTATTGCGTTGGCAAGGAAGTTATATCCCTCTGCATCGGAGGATGAGAGGGAGTCCTGGTCGGCGCATCGCTGGATTATAGGTTCAGATTATTATCGGCACCCTCAGTTTATTAAATTGGTTTCTCACTATTCGTTATCGATGGCCATTAAAAAATTCAAGATGGATGCAGCGCTGGTCAGTGATTCACGGGCCCATTTCCATCGACGTGAATGGCTGTTTGGTCTGGTAGACGATAAAGGAGCGTAAGGCGTGAACGCAAGCAAGGTGATGATATCTGGCAAGCATCAGGATGATGACTGGCAACAGCTGCTCGATGGGCAAGGCCTGTTTATGTTTGCCGAAGCGGCCATCAACGAGGCTGTGCCTAGCCTGGCAGAAAAATGGGGCGGTAGCCTTGAGCAAACCAGACTGTATTGGGGGGCGACGGGAAAGCTGCATAGCACTATCTCCCCCTATCTCATCCCTGTTCATCGACAAAATTGGCCAGAGCTTCAGCGCCTTGTCACCCATCAACCCGGATGGGGCCTGATGTTTCAGCTCGACTGGTTCATGCTGGCGTATACGCCGTTTCAGCAGTTGCAAGCATTGCTGGCACATCTGCGGCAGTGGTCCTGGATAGATACACCTGAACATGAGACCGCCATATTGCGGCTCAGTGACTGGCAGGTGGCCAAGCCCCTCTTGATGGCAAGCTCTCCTGCCGAAGCCACTGCACTGTTTGGCCCTATCGCCAAGTTTATCGATGTGTTACCGGAGGACGGTTGTGAATATCTCCAGCTCATTGAACGGGTTGAACATGACCTCGCTGGGCGTGCTCCGCAACAGTTATCACCCGCACAGTGGACTGCATTGAACTCGCTGTCAGATCGAGTTGCACACGATGAGTATGTCGCGCATATCCAGGCACATCATCAAGTGGTTAAGGGGTGGCAACCAGACCAATTGTTCTCTTTCGTCAAAGAGGGTGAGCGAGAGGCTATCTCCAATGGATTCAAAAACCAGCAGGATGTTATTCGCTTCTTGAGTTTAAAACTGGAAATGCCAGCGGGCTTTATGGCGCTTCCTTGGGCAAAAAAAATAATGGATGACCCAACCGAATTGGTAGGACAACAGAATCGCATGGATAGGTTGTTTGAACAGGCGCTTCACGAATTGGATAAAGGATAGGTTGAGGGACTCATGAGTAAGAATAAAACAGCAAGCCTGATGTCCAGCGATGAGGCTGCCAAAAACAACTTTTCGACCGATAACATCATTTCTGGCGGTTGCGTAAAGTGTGGCTGTGAAGTCATCATCCATTATCATTATGACGATGGAAAGCCGGTCCCTAATGCCCCTTTTGTACTGACAGACAGTAATAAGAAAGAGATCAGTGGCAAGACGGATAAAAATGGGCTCTGTAAGATAAAAGACATGGGCTGTGGTCCTTTTGAGTTGCTAATGGAAGAGGGGAGTGATGAATTCAAACCCCAAGAAACCTTGCAAAACAACCCAGTCTTTCAATCCAATCCCGCCCATGCAGCATTGGCCGCTGAATATTTCACGCTGTTTCTTATTCTGCGTCAGCAAGGATTGATTGAGTATGATGCCTCTGACAGTGACGCAGATGAGGTGGATGTTGATGATGTCGGCATGCTCGGTGGAATTTTCAATAGTGTCCCGGATAAGTACAACCAGGCTTACAAGCGTTTTTGGGCGCTGGATAAAAAAATTAACAAGGGCAGCCGCGAGCTAAAAGTGGCGGTCAACAAGATACACCACAGTCTCGCTGCCGAGCTGGGTGATAAGGCCAGCAGCAATGAAGCGGTACTCTTGGTGTGTGAAGTACTGCTGGGTTTTGTTCCTGTGGTCGGCCAGGTCATCGACTTGTATGCGATTGGTGAGTGGGGTTACGTCTCCTACAAGGAGCCGGCAAAGCTGGATGACAATCTGCACTTGGCGGGAGGAGTCCTGTGTTTGATAGGGGTTATCCCCGGCTTTGGTGATGCCATCAAGGTCAGTGGCAAGGCCATTATAAAGGCATTGAAACTGGGCGATAGGAAGTCAATTCAGTTTGCCATCAAGACTATTCGCAGTCTGTCTAATGGCAACTTGATTAAAGGGCTGACGGAGCTACGTTCCCAGATAACGACATATGGTCAAAAAGCCAAAGCCATCTTGCTGCAGGTGATTGCGGCGTTGAAGAAAATGCTGATAGACCCGGCAAGCAACCGCTGGCTGATTGCCATGATGAAGGAGCAAATTACCGGGATTATCCACGCGCTGGAGAAACTCTCTGCAAAATACGACTCAGCACTTGCCTATATAGCTGCAAAATTTGATGAATTTATTGGCAAGGTGGTCACCCGTGTTACCGGCTCACCACGGGCTAAAGGGCGTGCTGAACTGCCAGAGGGCGTTAATGCTGGTCGCAACAAGGGGGATGGTGATCTCGATAAACCACCCACCGAAACAACTCAAGCTGGGCAGGCAGATGGCAATAACTGCGCCTCCACAAAAACGTGCCAAGGGAAAGGTGAGCCGGTTGATATGGCCACCGGTTTCGTGTTCGAACGCAGGGAGGATTGGCGCCTGGTCAGCCTGTTGCCTGTCGGATTGACTCGTTACTACCGCTCGGGCGGGCAGCGCCGTCCCGGCATCCTGGGTACCCTCTGGCGCACGGAATGGGACATGTCGCTGGAGCTACAAGAGGGCATGGTTGTCTTCACCGATGGTGAATTTAACCAAGCCTTCTTTACCCTGCCTGATGAGGGGGAGTGGGCGCAAAGCCTCTCTAACCCTGAGTGGCGGCTGACCCGTACCGAAGGTCTGTTGCAACTGCATCATTTGGATGGTCGTCGTTATGGGTTCGAGCATGCCCGTGGTCCCCACCTCTACCTGACGTCCATGAGCGATGCCAGTGGCAACACCATGCGCTGGGTATGGGAACGGGGACGGTTGGTACGCGTACTGCTAGCCGATGGCCGCTACATTCGAGTCAGCCATCAGGGGCGCAATGTCAGGGCGCTCACCCTGGTGACGTCGGAAGTTGACCCTCCGCGCCTGCTCTCACGTTATGAGTACGGTGCCAATGGCGAGCTGCTTGAGGTGCGGGCCGGTGCCGGGCGCAGCTTTGATTATCAATATTCACCGCAAGGGTGGCTTACTCGCTGGAGCGACCTGGCCCAGACTTGGGTCGAGCACGAATATGATGCGCAGGGGCGCTGTCTGGCCAACCGCTGCGCCGACAACTATTGGAATGGCCACTTCCGTTATGACGATGCCAACCTGACCAGTTACTACCACAGTGGTTTTGGTGGCGTTACCGCCTATGTGAGGGATGAGCGTAACAACATCCTGCTGCGCCGTGAGCCGGATGGTGGTGAGACTCGCTTTGAGTGGGTGAACAATCAGTTGGCGGCACTAGTCAATCCGCTGGACCAGCGTACCGAGTTTGAGCGTAACGAATGGGGGCAAGTCACCCAGGTTATTCTGCCCGATGGCACAACTCACCGTTATGGTTACGATGAGGCGGGCAGGCTGCAGGCCTATATCGACCCGCTCGGCCAACCTTGGCAATACAGCTATAACTCTTTGGGTCAGCTTGAGACGGTGACTAATCCTTTGGGGCAAACCTGGGGTCATGAGTACACCCCTCAGGGACTGCTTGCGGCCATAACTGACCCGAGCGGGCTGCGCAGCCAGTGGCAATATAGCCCACGTGGCTTGCTGGCCCGCTACGAGCCAGCAGTGGGTGCGCCCTGGCGCTTTGACTACGACCCGCAGGACCGTTTGGTTGCCCGTTATCAGCAGAGCGACCAACAGCCCTTGGTACGCCGTTGGGAATATCGCCATAACGAGCAACAGCCCAGCAAGGTCATTTATGAAGATGGCACAGAGAGCCGCTTCGATTACGATATCGAGGGCAATCTGGTGCGACTGACCGATGCCTTGGGTCAGCAACATCAACTTGCCTATAGTGCCTTTGACAACCTCCAAAGCGTGACCGACCCACTGGGTGCTACCACCCGCTATCACTACAATGCCGAGAGCGAGTTTGCCGGCGTCACCAACAGCCAAGGGCGCAACTGGCGGTATGAATTTGACCACTGCGGCCGAGTGTCCAGAGAGGTGCATTACGATGGTCGCAGCTATGACTACCGTTACGATATGGCTGGACAGTTTGTCTTGCGTCGTGCGCCGGATAGCGCCGAGCTGCACTATCACTACGATGCGTTGGGGCGATTGAGCCGAGTTGAAGCGTTGCGTGAGCATGGCGAGCGCGAGGGAGAGACTCATTTTGCCTATGACGCTGCCGGTCGTTTGCTGCGGGCCAGCAACGCCGATGCGGTGGTGGAATACGAGTGGGATGCGCTGGGGCGGGTGGTGTGCGAGCGCGTCAATGGCGAGACGATAGAGAGCCGTTATGGTGAGGCTGGACAGCGTGAGGCTATAACCGGCTTGCTGGTACCACTAGGTCTGGATTGGGAGCAAGGGCGGCTGGCCCAGCTCACCGTGGGTAGCAAACAACCCCTGCACTTTGCACACGACCAGCAAGGACGTGAACAGGTGCGCCAGAGCGAGGCCGGCTTTGCCCTGACACAAGGGTGGAGCGCCACCGGGCTCTTGCTCTCTCAGTCCTTGGTACCTGCCACAGGCACAGTGCCCGATACCTTGTCGCGCCACTATCAATATGATGCCCTTGACCGCCTGGTTGGGATCAAGGACAGCCACTGGGGCGAACAGGGCTGGAAGTTAAATGGCAATGGCCAGGTGGTGGCCGAGCGCAGCAAGCGCGGCCACGAGCGTCAGGCCCGGCTATTTGGCTATGATAGCGAGCTGAACCTCTGCGAGCTCTCCCATATCCTGCCAAGTGATGAGCAGCCGTTATCCAGCAAGCAAGCACAGGCCGAGCCGCTGCGTCAGTATGACGAAGCGGGCCGAGTCAGCCAGGTTGGGCAAAATCAGTACCGCTATGACAAATGCGGTCGCCTCAGTGAAAAAGTGGTATCACGGCCCGGCTTTCGGCCCCAGACCTCGCAATTTCAATGGGATGCCCACGACCGCTTGCAGCGGGTAATGCTGCCTGATGGCAGTCGCTGGCGTTACCGCTACGACCCCTTTGGTCGGCGTATCGGCAAGGAGAGGGAAGGTCAGGTAAGCCAACTCACCGCTATCACCCGTGTCCATTACCGCTGGGACGGTGACCAGTTGGTACAGCAACAAAGTTACCAAGCTGATGGCAACGCCGCCCGGCAGGTGCAGTGGGTGTATGAGCCGGGGAGCTTCAGGCCACTGGCCCAGTGGGAAGCCGGTGAACAGGATGGGCGTCTGCACTATATCGTGACTGACGTAGCGGGCACTGCTAGAGAGCTGTGCAGTGAAGAGGGAAATATTGTCTGGCGGGGTGAACAGCTGCTGTGGGGTAACCATCGCGCTGATGCGATACCACAACAGCTTAGACGTTTCCTGGGAGATGCGGCGAACGAAGAAATCTACTGCGAGCTGCGCTATCAGGGTCAGCTATATGACCAGGAGACGGGTCTCTACTACAACCGTCATCGTTACTTTGACCCGGAGTTGGGGCAGTATATCTCATCAGATCCGATAGGATTTGCTGGGGGGCTGAGGCCACAAGGGTATGTGCATAACCCGCTAGAATGGGTGGATCCTTATGGGTTATCAAAGTATTCTGGTGTTGATTTTTCTGGTTCTGATGCTCTTTATCAAGGTGGTACAAACACTGTTAAAATACAAATGTCTGGCGGTAGATATGGTGATTTTAAAGCTGCCAATGATATTGCAGGTTTTAAAAGTTCCGCTGGAAATGCAACCGGTAAGTCTCATCCAGATGGATATACTTGGCATCATTTAGATGACTATGATCCAGCTACCAACACATCAACAATGCAGCTTGTTAAGACAGATGCACATGAAGCATCATTCCCTCACTCAGGCTCTGTTAGTCAGTTTGAAAAAGAGCATGGTGTGAAATATGAATCGAAAGAAGCAAAGGGCGTTGCTAAAGGATTAAATGACAAGCAACCTAAAAAAGCATGCAGCTAGGACCTTTGGGAGGTATTTATGGATGCTATAGGGTTTTATGAGGATGATGAGGGGATCTGCTGTGATGTTCTCCTAGAATGTTTCGGAAGTGAACCAATTCAAATTATCAACCTTGAGTGCTACGAGCTTGATGAGAAGTTCAAAGAAGAGGTTAGGTGCATTTATGAGAATCAATTAGATATATATCGAAGTGTGATTGCCGGTGTTATTAAGTATGTGCGTAAAAAGTATAAGTCTGATAATAATAACTTCAAGTTAATGAAAATTTATACATCTCACGACGTTGAGAGAGTGTTCGGGTTGTTATTTAGCTGGGATGGGGACACAGAGCATGGCATTGGCGTGAGAGTAAGAAACGATGGTGTTGTTATTGATGTTGGACCTGCGGAAACATCATTTATATAGCTTGATATATATAGGTTGGTATGAAAGGTTACTAGCCCTAACTCTGACACGTTGACAAGGATGATTAACTTTATACGAGGCTGATCTCATCGTTTAGTAATTTAACCACCTGACAGGCAAGGCTAATGGCCAGGGAAGGCGCCGCATCAGCTTTGTGCCCATCAGGTGGCTGCGTAGCATAACGGATCAACCCGCAAGACAGCAGTACCTCACCCGTAACTTTTTCACTCTGCGAAGATTTTCTCCATGACACACCGAGCCTTATGGCTGGCGCTGGCAACCAGCATACTTGCAGCCTGTACTTCCACTACGTCACTCACTGACGCTGAGTTATCTCAAGCAGCAAAGCAAGGGGATGGCCGAGCTCAATATGAGCTGGCTAAACGTCTGGCAAACCAGCCCGATTACCCCAACGCCATGCACTGGATGCAGCAAGCGGCAGAGCAGTCGGGCCCTTTGGCCGCCGATCAGCAGATCCGTGCCAGCGCCGCGTGGCAAGTGGGTGACTGGTACCAAGCAGGGCTCGGTGAGCCCAAAAGTCCGGTGCTTGCTACACAGTGGTGGCAGCGCTCGGCTCGCCTTGGCAACACCAATGCCAGCTATCGGTTGGGGCTGATGTGCCAGGAGCAGCATCAGGGCAAACTGGCGAGCGAATGTCTCGACTGGTTCGAGCAGGCCGCCAAGCGAGATCATGCCGACGCTCAATTGGTGCTGGCCAGCTGGTACAGTCAACAACCGGGGGCTGATGCGGATGCCATCAAATGGCTAGAACGTGCTGCCGAGCAGGGTAACCGTGATGCCCAGTACCTGCTGGGTGAGCGATATGCGCAAGGTAAAGGGGTTGCTAAACGACCAGATCTTGCCCAACGCTGGAATGACAAGGCTGCTGCCCAGCAGCAACCGGACGCTTTGTTACTACAAGCCAAACAGGCCGCCCTCGCCAATGCTTTCGCGGCCTATCAACGAGCAGCCAATGCGGGCTCTGCCGAAGCTGAACTCTGGCTAGGTATGGCTTATCTGGCAGGGAAACAGGTTCCCACAGACCCCGCTTTGGGGCGTTACTGGCTGGAACTGGCAGCCGGACACGGCTCCCATGAAGCCGAGTACCAACTGAGCTTGCAGCAGGTAGACCAGGAGCAGCAGCTCCACTGGTTAACGCGGGCTGCCGACGGTGGTGTCACCAAAGCATGGTTTGAGCTGGCGGAGCTACAGCATAAGCAAGGGACACTGGAACAAGCGAGAGCCAGCTATGCCAAGGCTGCCCAACAAGGACACACTGCAGCGCAGTACACCTACGGTGAAATGCTGCGTCTGGGACAGGGTGGCAAAGAGGATTACGCACAGGCACTCAAACAGTATCGCCTAGCGGCCCAGCAGGGTGACCGCCAGGCCCAATACCGAATGGGGGCATTGCGTGAGGAAGGCTTGGGGGCCCCGCGTAACCGAGTTCATGCCTATGCTTGGCTGTCACTGGCGGCAACAGAGGGGATGCCTGAAGCTGTACGGGCTCGTGACGAGCTGGAGGCTGTAATGACCAAGCCAGAAGTACAGCAGGCTCAAAAACTGTCGGAGCATTGGTTTCAGTCATCAAAAAACAAAAGAGAAAGGGGATGACTATATATCCCCTGTCTGTTCTTGTATTAACACTCACTGAAAAACTTCAATTCGCCACATTCCTTGCAGGCGATATGTATGTTATTTCCAGTCATTACGGGAATGATTTCATGAGAGTTACATGCTGTACAATGCAACAAGTTAGGCTCGTGTGCAGTAAAATATTTCTTCTTGATATCTTCTTCCCAGTATGGGGTTAGTGGCTTGTAAAATCCAGCATCCTTAGCATTAAGTATTTGCTCGTAAAGGATAATACTTAATGCTGAGCGAGGTAGGATGGGATTTCTTGGGGGATTGGATATTGACCATGATTTTATCTTGGCTCTCTCTGCTTTTTTAAGCATTTCACCAGGGATGCTGTTTGTAGCATGTCTTCTACCCTTCGAGAGTCCACTATTGTAAAACTCAATAGCATTGTCTATTGCTAGCTTTGCAAGATGACGAATCTCACTTACTGAAAAGTCATTTAGCATGGCAACAATACTCTTTCTCGTGCTGGTGCTAGGTGGTTCAGTAAGTTGGTCATGTTTTTCTATCGCCGCACTTATATTCATCATGGCCTCTTCAGTGGCTATTTTGAAGATCAAGTCATGTATCTCTATAGACCACTCTGGCTTGATTCTACCATATATGACATCTTGAACGATTTGGTCTCGCAATACTGTTAAATTAGCTTTTTTAATTGTATCTAAGGTGACGTTTACCACCCAAGATACACTCTCAAAATTGAAAGTGTTGAAGTTGTCTAGCTCATGGAAGAAGCAGGTTGGTGTATCGGGATTAACCAGTAATATCTTCCTATGAAAAAGTGATGTCAAGCATTCAACTCCCATACTACGACTTGGCATAAATGGCTTGCTATTAGATGTTTTATTCAGTGGGTGAAAAGTTTGCTCGGTATCAATGTGCCCAGCTTCAATAAGGGCAAGGATAAACAGTTTCTCCGAAAAGCTTAACTGTGAGTAAGGATAAGCAGGATATGAATTAGTTGAATATTTTTCAGAGATAATAGCTCTATTCATAGTTGCTTTTATTTCTGCTTTGTGCTTTTTTAAGTTATTGCATTGGGTGCATGTGCATAATTCATTTCTGTTCTTATCTTTATCTGCGTACTCTACATGTTGACATTCTATGCATATTGCAGAAGGCTGATTATAGTAGTGTGTATTCTTTCTTCTTACCTCACGATACATCTGTTCTTTACAGTGAGGGCAAGTAAAAGTACTCGCTATACATAATGGTAAAATTTTCGAGAGCTTGTTTGGTGTGGTTTTGATATTGTAATCACTTATCAGTTGAGCACACTTCTCCCCCGCCTCATATCGGGCTGATAGTTCATCTATCTGTGCTGCAGATAGGTGGGTTAGTTCTTCTCTTATTTTTAGTAACGGACTATTAGAACTCATCATTAATGCCCCTATTCGAAAGTTCACTTATTTTACATAAAAATTTAAAACTACCAAAGCTGAGCACGGACGGTGATGTTCTGTTTGGTGACTTGATATCGATTACAGGCTGTGGCAAAGAAGAGAATGGATGTAGATACTGGCGTAATACTGGTTTGTCATATGGCATAAGGAATGAAGAGGGGTTTGTAATACTACGCATGCCCATTTTTTGTCATGCCTGATGGACTACAGTAACGATATGGTCAGGCTGTCTGAGCTCTACCCTGGCAAGTTGGCATCATCAGTCAGAGCAAGCTAAAAAAAGAACATAGAAGGAAGCGGCCCATCAGGGCCGCTTTCTTCTTATTCTGTTGGTAAATTATCAGCCACAAACTCTGCCCAGGCATCCATCATCGGACGTCGCTGATCCAGCAAGTCTGTGCGGTGGTATGCAGCTTCGACCTTGTTCTGCACTGTGTGGGCTAACGCTCGTTCAGCGAGATCTCGCGCATAGCCTTGCTCGCTGCACCAGTCCCGAAAGCTGGAACGAAAGCCATGGGCAGTTGCCATTCTGCCAGGAGTACAGCTCTCCGCTTTAGCTCTTCTCAGAAACATCGTCAGCACTGTGTCTGAGAGTGGTACTTGGTCTCTGGGAGAAGGGAATACCAATTCGTCATGTAATCCCCTTAACCCCTTCAGGAGCTCGACAGCACGAAGAGATAACGGAACACGATGTTGTTGCTTGGCTTTCATGCGCTCGGCCGGTAGGGTCCAGATCTTTGCTTCCAAGTCTACTTCTGACCACCTCATGGCTCTGACTTCACCTGAGCGGCAAGCGGTCAGGATCAAGAACTCCAGCATTGAGCGGGTTACATCGTATTGTTGCTCCGTTCTTAGGTGCTTTTGCACAAATGCAGGGATATCACGCCAAGGCATTGCAGGCTGGTGTTCTACCCGTACAGACTTGCTGGGTTGTGCCGGTAGTAAGTGACCCACCACATCTACTGGGTTTGCGGAGGTATAGCCATGAGCCCATGCCCAAGCCATGACTGCGTGTAAACGCTGTTTAACACGGCTTGCCGTTTCTGGGATCGTCAGCCATATCGGTTGCAGGACTGAAGCGATATGAGCTGGGGTTATCGTATCAATGGAGATAGCACCAATGGTAGGAAAGGCATATTGCTCCAATGTGGTGATCCATTGTTTCCCGTGCTTGGGGTTCTTCCAGCCTGGTAGCAAGCTTTTGTAGACCAATCTGGCAGATGCTTCCAACGTCGGGATTTTCGGCTTGTTCTGCTCCTGCAGCCGAACCTCTAGCGGATCCAGATTATTCGCCAGTTGTTCCCGCATTGCCTGTGCGTCTCGAGCTGCGTCAGCGATGGAGATCTCGGGGTAAGTTCCTAGGCCAGCATTACGTCGTTTCTTCGTCAGTGGGCTGACATAGCGGAATACCCACTTACCTCTTCCTTTGACGGTTGAGGGGTGTAGCGTCAACCCTGTAACACCACCGTGGGCAAGGGGTTTATCTTCAGGCTTGATGCTACGAGCTTTGGTATCGGTGAGGATTGCCATCAGGTAACCTCCTTGGGAATTGAATATGCCACGCAGTATGCCACCAAGCATGCGCAGTGGTAATATGTGATTGGGATGGATTGGACAGGTGTTGGGTGCAAGATACTGATAGATAGCGATTTATCTTGCTGCTTCAGAATGGATTGGACTGGATTGCGGCGGGCACCTCCTCCGCCATTTATTCAGCCAAAAAGGCCATCCGAAAAAGGATGGCCTTTTTGCTTTTAAATTCCTTCTTTATATTCTGCCTGTGATCGGGCAAGCCATCTTTATCACGTATATTCCGACGCTTGGCTAAGGCTCGCTGTTTTCCCGCCTGTTTTGCTCAGTGTTCATAGTCAGGCCATCACCGGACAACCAAGCGTATCGATCATCTCCGTCGGCCCTGATCTTCGCGCAGGTCGGTGGCTATCTCATCTCGCTGGCTCCTCAGCCGCAACTTGGGCTCCTTTTGTTGCGTGATGCAGGAAGGTGCTGAGGGTTGTTGGCCGCCCGTGAGGGGGAGAGCCATGGCAAATGTTGCAATGCTTAACATCCGTAGGGGGCACGACTGGGTGCTGGCGGAACGATTTTGTTTCTCTGTAGCATTTCATTACAAAAATCACGGTTCGATAGCATAAAGTGTGGGAGAGTTCTGATTTTTAGACCTGCCGGGGTGTGTCATCTGTTGACGCTTGTTAACATTCAGCATGTTTCCATGTTTGGCCAGCCTACCTTGTGCACAATCCCCATACCCCAGAGATGAATACCCTGCACGCGCTGGAGCTCATCAGCCAGTTCGAGACGGCCGCAGACGAGCGCACCATAGTGACCCTGCTGCGCGAATTGAGCGGTCGCATGGGATTCGACTATTTTCGCCTGGCCCTGATCTTTCCCAGTACCATCCAGCGTCCGGACGTCATCATCTTCAACGGCTGTCCGCAGGCCTGGGTGGATACCTACACCAGCAGCGGCTTCTTTGCCATCGATCCCATCGTCAAGTGCGCCATGACCAGGAGCACCCCCATTCTGTGGGCGGATGTGGTGAACGATGAGGAGCGTTGTGATGAGCAGGGCCGGGAGGTCATGCAACTGGCCAGCGAGTACGACATTCGAGACGGTATCACCCTGCCCTGGCACGGTGCCAACGGTCATGTCGGCCTGCTCTCCTTTATTACCAGTACGCCTCGTACCAGCCAGCAATGGCTCTCTGCGGTGCCCTTTATCAGCTGGCTCTCCATGCATATTTTCGAGGCGGTGGCCCGGGTCTGTCTGGCCGGTCTGTCGCCGCACGATGCGTTGAGTTTGCGGGAGCTGGAAGTGTGTCGCTGGGCGGCGGAGGGCAAGCAGGTGAGCGATATTGCCCAGATCCTGGGGATCACTCCCCGTACCGTGACGTTCCATCTGAACAATGTGGTCAGCAAGCTGGGGGCCAGCAGCAAGAGCCAGGCCATTTCATGGGCATTGAAGCAGGGGATGGTCAGGTTGAACGTGGAGATGGCGTTGGTTGCCAATGTGGATGAAAAGCAGTGATTATGTTTGTTACAAGCAATTTGTTGCGTAGGTAGCGAGATATTCCACTGAGAGTGCAAGAAATGATGGTGTAATGGTCTGCTGGTTGCAACTTTTTGCGCCATGCATCCGGCAGGACGGCTTGCCTTTTTATTAAGCCTTTGAAAAATAACTATAAAAAAGAGTGGCATGGTCGCTGCTAACTGGTTTGGTCGAGTGTCATTACCGTTCAACCAATCAGGAGCATACACATGCCAACTCCATGTTATATCAGCATCGAAGGTAAAACCCAGGGCAATATCACCGCTGGTGCCTTCACTTCCGATTCCGTCGGCAATATTTTCGTGCAGGGTCACGAAGACGAGATGCTGGTGCAAGAGTTCCAGCACGTCGTGACCGTGCCGACCGATCCGCAATCCGGTCAGCCTGCTGGTCAGCGTGTCCACAAGCCGTTCAAGTTCACCGTTGCACTGAACAAGGCCGTGCCGCTGATGTACAACTC
>Ga0224722_1000511_pt1 | contig 22589 bp, 14 predicted proteins | sample Balambano_FR1_Me_FD_161646 | JGI IMG/M metagenome (GOLD analysis project Ga0224722, IMG submission 161646) | Freshwater sediment microbial communities from Lake Towuti, South Sulawesi, Indonesia - Balambano_FR1_MetaG | ecosystem: Environmental > Aquatic > Freshwater > Lake > Sediment | place... | reverse complement strand
CTAGTGCCGGGCAGGATACTACCCTGGCAGTGTGCAGGGGCGCAGTGCCGATCAATCTGTTTACCGCATTGGGGAGTAATGCAGCGAGCGGCGGCACCTGGCAGCCGGGCAGCGGCACGTTCAATCCGGCGAGCAACTCCACCGGGGTATATTGGTATATTGTAGCCGGTACTTGCGGTGCTGATACGGCGGCAGTGACGATACAGTTACTGCCAAATGTTGTTCAAAACATTGCCGACACCATTTGCAGCGGAACGACCTACTTTTTTAATAATCAAAACCTCACCCAAAGCGGCATCTACCGCGACACTTTACAAACAGCCGGTAGTTGTGACAGTATTATTGTCTTAACCCTCCAGGTTTCAGAAAGCATCGTTCATACCTTAAACGACACCATTTGCAGCAGCGCAAGCTACTTTTTCAATAATCAAAACCTGACTCAAAGCGGCACTTACCGCGATACCCTGCCAACGGCAAACGGTTGTGATAGTATCGTTGTTTTAAATCTGACCGTACACTCCTTTATCAACACCAACCTCCGCGATACCATTTGCGACCTCGAAACCATTGTTTTTGGCAATCGGGTGCTTTCGCAAACCGGCATTTACCAAGACACTTTACAAACCCGCAACGGCTGCGACAGCATTGTCACCCTGAATTTAATCGTCGGGATTGTGTCTGTCACCTTGATTGACACCCTTCTTTGCAACGGTGAAAGTTATACTTTTTTCAATCGGGTCATCACCGAAAGTGGTGTTTACCGCGATACTTTACCGACGGTGTATGGTTGTGACAGTATTATTATATTGAGTGTAAATAATGCTTCTAATTTGAATGATACCTTGGATATTACCATTTGCAATGGCGAAAACTATCTTTTTAACAATCAAATGCTCAACCAAAGCGGCACTTACCGCGATACTTTACAAACGGCAGGCGGTTGTGATAGTCTGGTCATCTTAAATTTGAGTGTTCTTCCGCCGCTTCTCACCAATCTGGATACGAGCATTTGCAAAGGTCAAAGCATTCAAATCGGCAACCAGACCATTGACACCATCGGAAACTTTACCCTTGTTTTGCAAAGTACCACCGGTTGCGACAGTACCATCCAAGCGCGAGTCTTCGCTGCCGATGCCGTTTTCAACAGCCTGGAAGTGACCATCTGCGATGGCGACGAGTACAATTTCAATGGAGCATCGCTTACCCAAAGCGGTATTTACCAAGATACGCTGGCTGCCAAAGACGGTTGCGACAGCATTGTGATTTTGATTCTTACGGTTAATAAAAAGCCAGATGTGAAAATTCAATCCTATCGCAGTTTTTGTGAACCCAACGTTGTTCATTTGTGGGCAACAGGTGATTTTGACACCATCCGGTGGAGTAATAATGCCACATCGGATAGCATCCGCGTTTTTGAATTGGGTACCTATTCTGTCACCGCCATCCATTCAAATAACTGTACCGCTACCGACAACTTTATATATGACGCTCCTACCGGCCTGAAAATGAGTGCAAGGGACTTAACGTGTTTGGAGCCTTACACTGCCCTAACCATTGATCAAGTGACCGGCGGCGTACTGCCTTACCATTTCACGATCAATGAGTTGCCTTTACAAGAGCGTCCTGTTTTTGACAGCTTACCTGCCGGCACTTATCAAATTACCGTGGAAGACGCAGTCGGTTGTACGTTTGAAACAGATTTTACAATTCTCCCAGCGGATTCCATTTTTTTGAATCTTACTGCGGATACTGTAATTCAAACCGGACAATCCGTTAAAATTAATTTACAGACCAACGCCACCGCTCCTTTCACCATGCAATGGACACCTGACAATACGCTCAATTGTAATAGCTGCAACTCTGTCACTGCGCGTCCTGATTCTACCGTCACCTATACGGCTGTCCTCCGTGATACCAATAATTGTGTGGCTACTGCAAAAATTACTATTGCCGTGCTGCGCCCAAAAAGCGAGGCGGTTTATGCCCCCAATGTTTTTTCTCCGAATGGCGACGGCGTAAATGATTTCTTCACCGTTTTTAGTGGAAAAGAGATCAAACAGGTACAAATGCTGCGGATATTTGACCGCTGGGGTAACCTTTTGTATGAACGCCAAAACTTACCTGCGAACGATCCGTCCGTCGGTTGGGACGGCACTTTCAAAGGTAAAACAATGCCGCAGGGGGTGTACGTTTATTACGCCGAGTTGCAATACTTGGATGATAAAACGGGGCAGATTTCGGGAGAAATGACTTTAGTGCGATGAGTTATGTACAACCAGTCTGATATTATTTAGAATTTGTACCGCAAGTTCTGTACGGATGACTGCAAGTTAAGAATGAGCGATTGCAAGTTAAGAATGAGCGATTGCAAGTTAAGAATGGACAATTGCAAGTTAAGAATGAACAATTGCAAGTTAAGAATTAGCAACTGCAAGTTAAGAATGGACGATTGCGACTTTGGAATTGGTGATTGCGACTTTGGAATTGACGATTGCAAGTTTGGAACTGACGATTACAAGTTTGGAACTGACGATTGCAAGTTAAGAATAGACGATTACAAGTTTGGAACGCTTGAGTGCAGATTTTACACAAACCGTTGCATAGCTCGCACCCGCTCGCGCCGGACTGCGTCCGGTGTGTTTCTATTAAAAAACTACTCCACTTGCCCGTTTTCTCCCTACCTTTACCCGATGGAAGTGCAAAGTGCGGTTTTCAAAGGTAGTTTTCCGAGTGAGGCGCAGGCACCGCGCGAGGGGTTGCCGGAGTATGCCTTCATCGGGCGGTCGAATGTGGGCAAGTCTTCGCTTATCAATATGCTCTGCGGGCGCAAAGAACTGGCGCACACCTCCGGCAAGCCGGGCAAAACGCAGTTGCTCAATTTTTATTTAATCAACGAACAGTGGTACATCGTAGATTTGCCGGGTTACGGCTACGCGCAGGTGTCGAAAAAGAAACGCAAAGACTGGGAACGGATGATCTATGGTTATTTGTCTAAAAGAGTGAATTTACAATGTTCATTCGTCCTGATTGATGCCAACATTCCACCCCAGGCGAGCGACCTGGAAATGATCAACTGGTTTGGCGAAATGCGCCTTCCTTTTGTTATTTGTTATACCAAAACCGACCGCTTGAAAGAGGAAGAACGCCGAAAAAATATCGAAGCAATTCAAACGGCTTTGCTGGAACACTGGAATGAATTGCCCGAACAGTTTATCACCTCTGCTAATCGCAGTTGGGGGCGTGCGGAGATACTTAGTTTTATCGAAAAAGTGAATAAGATGCCGGATGAGTGACCAGTGACCGGGTGATCGAGTGAGGCGTGCCAAATAACCAATAACCAATAACAAATAACAAATTCTCCAATTTCCAAGCATTGAACCCAAATAACCAATAACCCATAACAAAACATGAACACAAAAAGTAAAATCTATCCGCACGTACTGCCCAACATCGAAGACTGGCCCATTTACAAAATGAGCGAAGACCGCCGCAACTTTGTGAACGACCTTGAAGCCTACACCCTGCGCCACTACGCCAAAAAATCGAACGCGCAGGTGGCAGACCTCATTGCCAAAACGATTTACCTGGAGCGCATCCGCATGAAAGAGGAACCCTGGAAAGTGGACCCGCCCAACGAACGCGCCTTTTGGAAGCGCATTCAAAGCATGGTAGTGATCGGCTCACCCGACCCCAAAAGCCCGGAAGCCTCAAAAAACAACACCGAAATTCTCCAATTGATCATTAACCGCTATGCGGAGGAGATCGTCGGTACGTTCAAAAAACCTACGTTTTTGTTCGCGCGGCGTTTTCTTACGTTGTTTTTCACGCGGCTGCTCAACACGGCAGCAGGCAGGAGCATCTTTGGCAGCAAACACCGCCTCAGCGACCGGATGCTCGTGACCGGGCAGGTGGATACGGTGCGCAGTTTGTTTCACAAAGGCACCGTGGTCATTGTTCCAACTCACTTTAGCAATCTGGATTCCATTCTGGTGGGTTATGCGCTGGATACTTTTGCCGGTTTGCCCTCGTTTGCCTACGGCGCGGGTTTGAATTTATACAATACAGGCATCGCGGCGTATTTTATGAACCGGCTGGGTGCATATCGGGTAGATCGGCGCAAGAAAAACCCAATTTATCTGGAAACTTTAAAAAATATGTCCAACCTCGCCATTCAGCGCAACGTCAACAGCCTGTTTTTCCCCGGTGGTACGCGCTCACGTTCGGGTACATTGGAAACAAAACTGAAACTCGGTTTGCTCGGCACGGTGGTGGAGGCACAGCGCACGCTTTTTCAACAAGGCGAAGACCGTAAAGTGTTTGTGGTGCCAATGGTGCTGGGTTATCATTTTGTGCTGGAAGCCCCATTTTTGATTGAACAGCACCTGCGTTCTATTGGAAAAGAACGGTATTTAAAATCGAAAGACGATTTTAAAAGTCCGTGGAAAGTGTTGCAATTTGCCTGGAAGTTTTTTGCGGAAAGCAACGACATCACCGTTACCTTCGGGCAGCCGCTGGATGTACTGGGTAACCAGGTGGATGCTGAGGGTAATAGTTATGATAAATATGGAAACTTATTAGATACGAAATCTTATTTTGTTTCAAATGATAAAGTGGTAGAAAACGAACAACGCGAGGGCGAATACACTAAAATTCTCGCCGACAAAATTGTGGAGCGATACTACAAAGATAATGTCGTGTTGAGTAGTCATTTAATAGCATTTACCGCTTTTGAATTATTGAAGTACGAAAACAGCAAACTGGATTTATACGGCGTGCTGCGGCTGCCGACGGATGAGTACGTGTTCTCACAAATTGCACTGCACAAGGGTGTGGAACAATTAAAAACGGTACTGATGGATATGGAACAACGCGGCGAAATCCAACTGTCGGAGCAAATTCACTGGAACACGGATCAACTCATCCACGACGGCATTCAACGCATGGGCAATTACCATTTACAAAAACCCCTGCGGTATAATAAACAGAAAGAACTGGTGAGTGAAAACTTTAAAATACTGTATTTTTATCACAATCGCCTGAAGAATTACAATCTGGAAGATAAAATTTTGTGGAAAAAGCCGGTGTCTGAACCACGATTCGTTGGATTGCAGGATTAAAGTGACCGAGTGACTAAGTGACCAGCAAGAGCGCACTATGACACCATAACACTATAACACTATAACACAACTCCATGAAACGCATCGGCTTACTCTCTGATACACATGGTTTTTTGGATGATAAAATCTTTAACTACTTCGCCGAATGCGACGAAATCTGGCACGCGGGAGATATGGGGCATATAGAAATTGCAGATCAATTGGAAGCCTTCAGACCCTTCCGCGCCGTGTACGGCAACATTGACGGCACTGCCTTACGCGCCCGCTACTCGCTTGATCTGCGTTTTGACTGCGAAGGAGTGTATGTGTTTATTACTCACATCGGCGGCTATCCGGGCAAGTATCAAAAGCGTGTGCGGGATATTTTATTACAACATCCACCCAATTTATTCATCTGCGGGCATTCGCATATTTTAAAAGTTATAACTGACAAACAATTTCATTTACTCCACATCAATCCGGGTGCCTGTGGTAACGAAGGTTTTCATAAAATGAAGACGATTGTAAGATTTAGTATGAATGAGGGGAAAATCCAGGATTTGGAAGTGATTGAACTGGGAAAGCGTGGAGTGACCCAGAGAACAAGTGACGGGGAGAACAAGTGAGTTTGCAAGAAAAATCTTCGAAAGCTGCGAGATCAAAAAGTCCCGCAGCAACTCCCCCAAAAATTTGTTCCCCGCAAATCCGCCCTTTTTTTTACCTTTGCTCCGAGCTTTAGAAAAACCATTCTTTACAACCTTTGTAACCATATCATCAACGTGAGAGGAATAAACCACCTTCGAGATTGGGTGTTCCACCAAGTACATTCTAACAATTTGGTTTACAACACCTGCTGGGAAGACCCTCGCTGTGACCGCGAATTGATGCAGCTGGATGAAAACAGCGAAATCGTTATGATCACCAGTGCCGGCTGCAACGCGCTGGACTATCTGCTGGACAACCCGCGCCAGATCAACTGCATTGATGTAAATCCGCGCCAAAACGCCCTGCTCCGCCTTAAAATCGCCACTTTCCAGGGTGCTACCCACGAGAACCTGTTTGCACTCTTCGGCAAAGGCGTACACCCGGAAGTGGAAGCATTGTACGAAGCAAAATTAAGACCGTTTCTACCCGAATACGCCCAAAAATACTGGGATAAAAACCTGAACTATTTCAACGGCAGAGGCATTCGAAAGTCGTTTTACCATTACGGCACTTCGGGTACCTTTGCCTGGATGACCAATAAATACCTCAAAGCACACAAAAATTTGTACAAAAAAGTACAGAAGATGTTTGATGCCGAAACGCTGGAGCGTCAAACGGAGCTTTATTATGATGTAGAACGCAAAGTAATCAACCGGCTCATGGAATGGGTGATGAACCGGCATTTCGTGATGAGTCTGGTGGGTGTGCCGCGTAGTCAGCAACTGCTTTTTATAGACAAATACGAGCGCGGTGCCCTGGGCTACGTGCAGGAGTGCCTGCGCAAAGTGTTTACCAAACTGACATTACAGGATAATTATTTTTATCGTTTGTATGTGAATGGGGCTTACACCGAATCTTGTTGTCCTTCTTATTTAGAAAAAGAAAACTTTTCCGTTTTACAACAGCGTGCAAATCGGATTCAAAATTATAATACCACCATCAGCCAGTTTTTAATTCACCATCCAAAGCCTTATTCGCACTACGTTTTACTCGATCATCAGGATTGGCTGGCAGCCAACAACCGCGCCGCACTGGAAGAAGAATGGCGGCTGATTTTGCAAAATAGCCGACCTGGTACCAAAATCCTGCTGCGTTCGGCGGCGCACGAAATTGATTTCTTCCCGAATTTTGTGTTGGATGCCGTGATGTTTGAACAGCAAAAAACGCAGGAAACCCACGAACGCGACCGCGTCGGCACCTACGCGAGTGTGTATCTGGCAATTGTGAAATAGCGGTTGAAAAGTAGATAGGCTGAAGGGTTGAACGCGTAACCCATCAACCCATCAACCCATCAACCCATCAACCCATCAACTTTTGAAAAATACAATTTCATTCACCGAAAACGCCGCCGAACAAAACCAAACCATGCGGCGCTACTACAAGCTTCAGGCGCAGATCTACGACGCTACCCGCTGGACGTTTTTGTTTGGTCGAAACCGCATTTTGCAATTGCTGCCGTTTGCAAACAATGCCCCGATTACGATTTTAGAAATTGGTTGTGGCACGGGCTATAATTTAAAACAACTGGCAACCATTTATCCGAATGCTCAGTTGATCGGCTTGGATGTTTCGGCGGATATGATTGACAAATCTCGTCAGAACACCAAAAATGCTGCCAACCGGGTGACCCTGGTAGAAAAACCCTACGTGCTGGGCGAAACGCAATTCACCAACCAAGTGGATGCCATTCTGTTTTCTTACTCGCTCACGATGATTAATCCGCAGTGGAATGACCTGTTGGCACAGGCACAGCACGACCTCAAACCCGGCGGCGTGGTGGCAGTGGTGGATTTCTACAATTCTCGCTATCAATGGTTTAAAAAGCACATGGGTAACAACCACGTGCGCATGGACGGACACCTGCTACCGGTGTTGCGCGCTGATTTTGAACCCCTGGTGGAGGAAATCAACTCTGCTTACGGCGGTGTGTGGAAGTATTTTCTGTTTGTAGGAAAAAAACGATAGTTGTCAGTTAGCGGCTAGCAGTAGGCAGTACCTCACATACGCACTGCCCACTGCATACCGTAAACTGCCTACTTTAACCTGGCAGGGTCAACAAAAAGCCAATTGTAAAATTACTGTCCCAATCAAAAACGAAAGTATCCGTGCCGGTGGCATCTTGAATGGCGCGGTAGATATTCATCCCGGATTTCGTCTTTTGCTCTTTCAACCCGCTGTAATCCGTCGGGGCTTTCAACACGGTATAGCGTTCTTTGCCGGTGCGATGGGTTTTGACCGCGTCAAACACCGCGCCGCCGATCATAAAGCCCACCTGGCGTTTATTTTGCGGAATCTGCACGACCAGTTTTTTTACGTCCTCATAAACCTTTTCATCAGAAGTACCATTTTGAAAATATTTCGACCCGTAAGTTTCCATGCTTCTGATTTTACCTCCTTCCATCCAGGATATTTTGGTATTGCTGGAGCCAATATCCACCACAAACGCATCTTCTTTGTAGGCTTCCGGCAGCACACACAGGAGTGCCAGTTGCCCCTCGCGCTCGGCGGTAACCGGATTAACAACATAACCCATTTTTTTAAGTTCGGCACTGATTTTCTGCACGCCTTCTTCTCTGGCTGCGCCCGAACTGGTCACATAGTGAATGTCCTTCGGTGCCACGCCAAAATCGAGCATCCGGGCGATGTAGCGTTTCAAGCCGTCGCGAATGTCGGCAGAAGTTGCCATATTTTCATACACCAGGCTCGCACCGAATTCTGCTTTTTCCAATTGCCAGTTTTTCTGGTTATCAATCCGCACCACAAACGAGTTAAAACCCGTAGCACCAAGTTCCACCACGCCTTTCAGCTTACCATTGACCGGTGCAGCCGGGGTGAAATTAAAACCTGAAACGCTATTCGAGGTCTTATCGGTGGTAGTGCGGTTTTCACCGGTTGCATTGTTGTCCGCGTTTGTGTTATCCCCCTCGTTGGGTGCAGGAGTGTAGGGTGCCGGGCGATTTTCGTTGCGCTCGGTTTCGGTGGAAGCGGAATTGCCGCCACCCATTTTGCCCGTAAAATATTGAAAAGCGAAGAACGCAGCAGCTACTACCGCTACCACGATCAGCAGGCGCGAAAACATGGTTAATCTCATACGTCTTTTGTTTTTTGTGATTTTGGAACGTTTTGTCTTACAAAATAAGCATTTTTGACGGGTTTCTGTTCAATAAATTCGACACAAGTTATCAGAATCAGGATTTTGTCTGTAATTACAGCATTCCAGCATTTATAAAATTTGTGCTGCGCTAAAGTTGCCTAAATCAGCATTCGCAGGATTTTAGAATTCTCAGAATTTTCCCGCATCACTCCGTGCTCTCTGTAGTGAAAAAAATCTGCGGTATGAAAAAAATCTGCGAGTTCTGCGGCAGATAATACCGGTTTTATCCGGAAAACATTTATTTTGCCACCTATCAAACACTGAACTCATGTCTCAAAAATTATCAAAATTTCTCCTGACGCTCAGCGGTATCGCACTCATTTTTACAATCGGCGCATTCACGGGTCGTTACTTTTTTGCCGACGAAATTACTGCCACTGACGTTCGGAGTGCCGCTAAAATAGCTGCGCTGGAGCTGACTCAACCGGAAATTGACTCCGCACTCGAAGAAATCAACGACTTCCACGAAAGTTTCCTCGAAAATCGCGCCATCACAATTCCCAACAGCCTCTCCCCTGCCCTGCTGTTCAACCCGCTACTCCCGGGTATCAAACTCGACCAAACGCAAAAACCCGTTCAATTTAGCAATCCGGGTAAAGTGACGCTGCCCAAAAATCAGGACGAACTGGCGTTCTACACCGTTCGCCAACTGGCAGAATTAATCCGAACCAGGCAAATTACTTCGGCAGAATTGACCAGATTCTTTTTAGAACGCCTGAAAAAATACGACCCTAAACTGTTGTGTGTCATTACGTTAACCGAAGAACTGGCACTGGCACAAGCCCAAAAAGCCGACCGGGAAATTGCACAGGGCAAATACAAAGGTTTGCTGCACGGCATTCCGTATGGCGCGAAAGACTTATTAGCCACTAAAAAATACAAAACCACTTGGGGTTCTGTACCTTACAAAGATCAGGTTTTAGATTATAACGCAACGGTGATTCAAAAACTGGAAGATGCCGGAGCAGTGCTGGTGGCTAAAACCACGATGGGCGAACTCGCCTGGGGCGATGTGTGGTACGGCGGCATGACCCGCAACCCCTGGGACACTGCGACGGGCTCCAGCGGTTCCTCCGCAGGCTCGGCTTCGGCTGTGGCGGCTGGATTGGTACCGTTTGCGATTGGCACGGAAACTTTGGGTTCCATTGTCTCGCCCTCAACAGTTTGTGGCACGACGGGTTTGCGCCCAACATTCGGCAGAGTGAGCAAGTATGGTGCCATGGCGCTGGTGTGGAGCATGGACAAAATCGGTCCCATCGCCCGCAGCGTGGAAGATTGTGCCATTGTATTTCACGCGATTTACGGAGCAGATAATAAAGATTTGTCCGTTATTACAGCATCTTTTAATTATGATGTAAAATTTGATACCAAAAAATTAAAAATCGGTTATACCAAAACCGCTTTTGAAGGCAATTATCCGTTTAAAATTCAAGATAGCCTTTCTTTATTAACTTTAAAAAATATGGGTTATACATTGATTCCTATCGAATTACCCGAATTGCCCGATATTGGCTTCATTCTGGATGCCGAAGCAGCAGCCGCGTTTGACGATTTAACAACGAGTAATAAAGATGACTTAATGGTTCGCCAAATTAAAAATGCCTGGCCCAACACCTTTCGCCAGGCGCGCTTCATACCGGCAGTGGAATACATTAAAGCCAACCGCCTGCGCACCCAATTGATGCTGGATATGCAGCAAAAAGTGTTTGAAAAAGTGGACGTGTACGTGCACCCTTCCTGGGCGAGCAGCAGCCTGCGCATCACCAATCTCACCGGGCATCCCTGCGTGGTGGTTCCCAACGGTTTTCAAAACGGCAAACCGACCAGTATTTCTTTTACCGGCAGGTTATTTGGCGAAGCGGAATTATTGAGTTTAGCGAAAATATATCAGGATAAAACCGATTTTCATAAAAAACATCCCGACTGGTGAGCAGTGAAAAAGAAGCGGTGAAACGTTTTACTGCTCCCTTTTCACCTTTCACGAAGAATGCCGCACGATCAAATCCATCGGCAGTTTCACCGTTTGAAATTCAACCGATCGTTTTTTATTTTCAATCAAATCCAGCAACAAATCCGACGCCGTCTTGCCCATATCAAATGCAGGCTGTACCACCGTACTAAGCGGAGGCGACAGTAAATGCGCCGCGTGAATATTTGTAAAACCGATCATAGAAACCTCTTCCGGTATCTTTATTTTTAAATCGTGTAATACCTCCAGACATCCCAGTGCCAGCCGGTCGCTCGCTGTAAAAAAGGCATCGGGTCGGACTTGTAATTGTAATAATTCCATTACATGATTGCTTACATATCGAACGTCAAACGCACCACTATACCGCACCAACTGTTCATCAAAAGGAATATCATGTTTTTGTAATGCTGCTTTATAACCCGCTAAACGTTCTTTGGTGATGTACAGAAACGGCGAACTCGTAATATGCGCAATACGCCGCCGCCCTTTTAAAATTAAATGTTCCGTTGCCCGAAATGCCCCGTCATAATTATCTGCCACCACTTTATGCGTCTGAATTTCGGACGAAATCCGATCAAACAAAACCAACGGCAAGCCCTGTTCATTTAGTTTTTGTAAATGTGTTACATCCGAAGTTTGATTCGACAGCGAAATCAGTAGCCCGTCCACCTTCCGCGCCACAATATGCCCCACGTTTGTCACTTCCCGCTCGTAAGATTCATTACTTTGAAAAATCATCACATGATACCCCCGTTTGTAAGCCGTCTCTTCAATTCCATTAATGGCTTGTGAAAAAAAATGATTGGCAATTTCCGGTACAATCACCCCGATTGCCCAACTTTTATTTTCCCGCAAACTCAACGCAATCGGATTCGGGCGATAATTCATCTTTTCGGCGTACGCCAGCACCAGTTGCTTCGTCTCGGCATTGATTTCGTGGCTGTCCCGCAGTGCCCGCGACACCGTGGACGTGGACAAATTCAAGGCTTTGGCAATGTCTTTAATTGTAACAGTTTGCAAAGTAAAGTCAGATTAGTTGATCGGTTTCAAAATACAAAATTTTACCGTTTTTCAAGCTAAAAAAATATTGTCCGAACTTTCCGGGAACGTTCCCGATAACGTTTGCGTAAATATAATTCCAAATTTATTTGCTCTCCCCTCTATCAGTTCCTATTTTGGTGTTGCGAAAAATAAGGAAGACAAAATTTAATTTCAAAAAATCTTTTGTGAACACCTTATCCCTGTTCAATCTGAGCGGAAAAACCGCGCTCGTCACCGGTTGCAATCGAGGCATCGGTAAAAGCATGGCACTGGCATTGGCGGAAGCAGGAGCAGATATCATCGGGGTTTCCGCTTCGCTGGCTTTGCAGGGTAGTGAAATCGAACAGGAAGTAAATAATCTGGATAGAAATTTTAAAGCATATCAAGCCGATTTTTCAGATAGAGCGCATTTGTATCAATTTGTTCAAAACGTTCAACAAGATTTTCCGAATATTGACATCTTAGTAAATAACGCTGGCACCATCTTGCGCAATCCCGCTGCCGAACACTCGGACGAATACTGGGATAAAGTATTGAATATCAATCTAAATGCACCGTTTTTACTCGCTCGTGAGATTGGTAAAAACATGATACAACGCGGTTCCGGCAAAATCATATTTACGGCTTCTCTGCTCACCTTTCAAGGGGGCATCAACGTGCCGGGCTACGCGGCAAGCAAAGGCGCAATCGGCAGCCTCGTCAAAGCCCTCGCCAACGAATGGGCGGGCAAAGGCGTGAACGTCAACGGCATTGCGCCGGGCTATATCGCTACCGATAACACCGAAGCCTTGCGCAAGGACTCCGTCAGAAGCAAAGCCATTTTAGATAGAATTCCCGCCGGACGCTGGGGCGAACCCGCTGATTTTAAAGGTGTTACCGTGTTTTTGGCTTCCGCCGCGTCGGATTATGTCAATGGCACGATTGTGACGGTGGATGGGGGTTGGATGGGACGGTAGGGAGACGAAGGGACTAAGAGACCAAGAGATGGAGTGAGCGAAGAGAGAAAAACTTTGCGGCTTCGCGTCTTTGCGTGAAAAAATCTACTTGAAATAAAAAGTCCGTAGGACTGAAATATTTGTAGGACGGACACAATTATAGCAAATGTTTAAAAATTTTAATAAACCCCAGTGGGGTGATACAATTATACGATATGCAGCAATTAGAAAATATAACAATAGATTCATTTACCGAAAACGGCATCGAAAAAAAATCGGTTCAAACGCGCTATGAAAGCAGCCCGCGCGAGGCGGCAACGATGAATGCCGAGGCTTTACGCAGCCATTTTTTAATTGAAAATTTATTACAAACAGATAAAGTAGAACTAGTTTACTCCCATTATGACCGTGTAATAATCGGCGGTGCTATGCCCGTTGAAAATGTAATAAGTTTACCTAACCCGGATGAATTAAAAGCGGATTTTTTCTTGGAACGCCGCGAACTCGGCATTATTAACATTGGCAGAAACGGACAAGTAATAGCAGATGGCATACCATATGATTTAGAAAAGTTAGACTGTCTATACATCAGCAGAGGCGTGCGGGAGGTGCGTTTTGTGAGTGAAAATACCGCCAAACCCGCTCGCTTCTTTTTGCTCTCTGCCCCGGCACACCTCGAATACCCTACGCACCGGATGACGAAGGAGGAAGCCACGCCGCAGCGCATGGGCGCGACGGAAACGTCCAATCAGCGCACCATTTACAAGTACATTCACCCCGATGGCATCGGTAGTTGTCAGTTGGTGATGGGTTTAACGATTTTGGAAAATGGCAGTGTGTGGAATACCATGCCGCCGCACACCCACGACCGCCGCATGGAAGTCTATTTTTATTTTGATGTAATGGAAAATCAAAAAGTATTACATCTAATGGGTCAACCGCAGGAGACACGTCACCTGTGGGTGGGTAATGAGCAAGCGGTGATTTCGCCCCCCTGGTCCATTCACGCGGGTTGTGGCACGGCAAGTTATGGTTTTATCTGGGGCATGGCAGGTGAAAATCAGGCTTTTACAGATATGGATTTTGTACAAACAAATGACTTGCGCTGACGTACTCGTACCGGCGAGCTTTAGTCGCCGTAGTAAGATATGTTTTGATTGTAAAATCACATTACAGTATCTATGAAAAAACACTTGCTTTTTTGGGGATTTTTAACGTTTGTCAATTTTGTTTCAGGGCAAAAAAATATTGTCATTGCTTTACAAAATCCAATGAATGAAGCGCGCACCGATGAGCCGATTATTCTGACTCGCAAGGATTTAGAAAAAAAAGCGGGTAAAGCTTTGCTAAATAAAGCTCCCAAATTCACAAAAAATACTGGTGAAATTCTGCCTTCGCAAACCGATGATTTAAACGGCGACGGCACCTGGGATGAAGTCATTTTCGTAACAAATTTTAAAAATAAGGAAAAATATACGGTCAATATTACATTTGTACAACCGGAAGAACTCCCAACATTAAAAAAACGAACGCAGGCGCGATTGGCGAAGTTGGACGGCGAACAATTTATTGCCATTACAAAAGAAACCATGCCAAAAGGGCATAAACAAACCGACTTCTCCACCACAAAAATGCCCCTGTACCAAACGGAAGGACCCGCCTGGGAGAACGACAAAGTGGGATTCCGGCTGTATTTCGACCCGCGCAACGGCAAAGATATTTTTGGAAAAACGACTTCGGATTTGGTATTGCACAAAGTAGGCTTGCCCGGCGGAAATTATCACGTCAAAAGCGACTGGGGCATGGATGTGCTGAAGGTGGGGGCATCGCTTGGGGCAGGTGCTTTGGCTTTGCAAGTGACTGATTATCAAGGCAAAACGACGCTGGCGAGATTAGGGGACAACGTGGAGCAAACCACTTACGAACTCGTGAGCGACGGTGTGGTGCGCTCCATTTTCAGATTGCATTATAAAAACTGGCAGCCTACACCCGGTGAAAAGTATAATGTCATGGAAGAAATTCACATCATAGCCGGGCAATATTATATCGAAAGTAAAGTAACAATAAATGGTTTGAACAGTGAAAAATATTTGGTGACGGGCATTGCGAATTTGTTAAGTCAGAAAGCATTGCAATTTGAAGGAGAAAAATACGGCTATTTAGCCACACATGATACCCAAAGTGAAAATAAAGACAAACTCGGCATGGGCATCGTGTTTGATAAAACCCATTTTGCAGGTTTTGGAGAAACGCCGAAAAGCGGTAGCGAAAAAGTATTACAAACCTATTTTATTAAATTAAAAATGAAAGATAAGCAGCCGGTTGCATTCAAATTTTATGCGGCTTGGGAAGCGACAGACCAGCGTTTTAAAGATGCCGGTTATTTTGAAACGTTTTTACAATCGGAAATAAAGCGGTTTTCGCAGCCGATTCAGGTGAAAGGAAAAGGAAAATTTACTAAATCTTGAAGATTTAGCAAATTATATTAATCGATTGCAAATTTTACTACAATGAAAATTATTTTATCTATTTGCCTCCTGGCAATGACCGTCTCTGCATTTAGTCAATCTAAAATTGATGTAAAAAAAGAGTTTGATGTTGCTGCCAAGCAATATGATTTGATGTTGAAATCCCTGCCCGACACCACCCAATTTCCACAATCCATCAATCCGGACGGCACCTTGCGCACCCAACCTTCCCACTGGTGGTGCAGTGGTTTTTTTGGTGGCTCGCTGTGGTATTTATATGAATATCATAAAGATGCTAAATGGAAAGATGCCGCACAATTGTGGACGATGGCGGTGGCGAAAGAGCAGTATAATACCGGCACCCATGATTTGGGTTTTATGCTGTACTGCCCTTTTGGAAATGGGTATCGTTTAGCAAAAAATGCAACGTATAAAGAAATCATGCTCACAGGGGCAAAATCATTATCTACACGGTTTAATCCGGAGTACGGCGTGATTAAATCCTGGAACAAACATGATAAATATGATTATCCGGTGATTGTAGATAATATGATGAATCTGGAATTTTTATTCTGGGCAGCGAAAGCCTCCGGTGATAAAAAATTCTATGATATTTGTATTTCTCACGCCGACAGCACGATTAAACATCATTATAGAAAAGACTACAGCAGTTATCATGTCGTTTGTTATGATAAAGGCGGCAAAATTTTGGCTAAAAAGACGCATCAGGGTCATGCCGATGAATCTGCCTGGGCGCGGGGGCAAGCCTGGGGTTTGTACGGTTTTGTGGTGATGTACCGCGAAACAAAGGACAAAAAATACCTGCAACAAGCCGAAAAAATCGCTGATTTCTACCTGAACCATCCGAACCTGCCGAAAGACAAAATTCCGTATTGGGACTTCAACGCACCGAACATCCCGAACGAAGAGCGCGACGCCTCTGCCGGGGCAATCACCGCTTCTGCCCTGCTCGAGCTCAGCACCTACAAGGTCAAAAACCGCAAAACCTACTTCCAAGCTGCCGAGCGGATGCTGCAAAGCCTGTGCAGCCCGGCGTATAAAGCGAAACCGGGCGAAAACCGCAACTTCCTGCTGATGCACAGCGTGGGCGCGAAGCCGCTGAAATCTGAAATTGACACGCCGATCATTTACGCTGATTATTACTTCCTGGAAGCACTACTGCGCTATAATCAATTGACGAAGAAAGTGTAACAAACCGAAAAATTCAAGATTTTAGCTTTATAGGCTAAAATTTTAGGTGCATTGCCCAAAATTTTAGGTAGGTGGGCTAAAAGTTTAGATGTCGCGGCTAAAATTTTAGGTGCTTTGGTCAAAATTTTAACTATTCAATCTAAAAGTTTAGGTCAGGAGGCTAAAATCTTAAGTGCTAAGGCTAAAATTTTTGAAAAGGCAAGATCGGTTGTGGATTAAAATAGGAAGCAACATCCCTTTGGCAGGAAAACAGCGCAAAAATACGCCAAAAAAGCCAAAAGGAGATATTATTTTTATTCAATCAACTAAATGGTTTTAATTATAATCGTTTAAATTTTAACAATATGAAACGAACATTCACTGTTTTTGAAACTAAACGGTATTGGAAAGCGATCGGTTTTGCCGTGTTGTTTCTTCCAAGCCTACTCTCTGCACAGTCCTCTGTAAGCGGAACGGTGAAAGACGAAAAAGGAGAGCCATTACTGGGCGTAGCTATTCAGGTAAAAGACGCAACGACGGGTACCGTTACGGATATAGATGGTAATTATACCCTGGAAGTACCTTCGTCACAAACGGTACTGCGCTTTTCTTACACCGGTTTTGCGACGAGTGAAGTGGTAGTGGGCAGTCAATCGGTGATCAACGTAACGTTGGCATCCGACATCAGCTTGCTGGAGGAAGTGGTGGTGGTGGGCTACGGTACACAGAAAAAAGCCAACCTTACGGGCGCAGTATCTGTGATCACCAGCGAAGCTCTCGAAAAACGCCCGATTACCTCCGCCGGGGTGGGCTTGCAGGGGTTAATTCCGAATTTGAACATCACGATTCGCAACGGCGACCCCACGCAGCGAGCGGATTTTAACATTCGCGGGTTTGAATCCATCAATGGTGGTTCGCCGCTCATCTTGGTGGACGGCGTGCCGATGGACATTGAGCGCATCAACCCCAATGACATTGCCAGCGTGAACGTACTCAAGGATGCCTCGGCAGCAGCGGTGTACGGCGCACGGGCGGCGTTTGGGGTAATTTTGGTGGAAACCAAACGCGGCAAATCCGACAAAGTGAACATTCAACTCAGCAGTGAGGTGTCGTTTGCAACGCCGATTTTGAATCTGGATTTGGTGGAAGACCCCTACGATTTTGTACAGGCACGCAATCTCGCCAGCATGCGCACCGACGGTCGCGCAACGTACGACGATGATTACGTGGCGAAAACCAAAGCGTACTCCGAAAATCCGGCGACGGCGCAACAATGGGGCGTGGTGAATGGGCAGTTGCGTTATTACGGTTATAATAATTATCAAAATGAAATCTTACGCGACATTTCGCCGCAGCAGCGCTACGACCTTTCGGTGTCGGGCGCAAATAAAAATGCGAATTACTACGTCTCTTTAGGATTTTTAAACAAAGACGGTTATTTACAATACAACAATGAAAATTTTAAGCGGTATAATGGTTTGGTTAAAGTTGATTTTAAAGTAAATAACTGGTTGAGTTTGGATGAAAAGGTGGTGTTCAACCAACAACTGAGCGATAAGCCGCACTTTTATAACTGGGATGTGAATGTCAACTCTCTGGCGCGGGTCAATCCGATTCAACCCATTCAGTTTCCTGATTTGGAATATTACATCACCCCCGGCGACCGCGAGAAGTTTGCGCCGTTCATCGGTAAATATTTTGAAGGTACGAACTTTTTCCCGTACCTCTTAGACGGCGGGCGCGAAACTTTCACGGTAAATGACCTGTGGCTCACGCAGGGTGTTACCCTCACACCAATCAAAGGATTACGTATTCGGGGCGATTTTTCGTATAATAATTTTAACCGCAGTTTTCAGGATGTGCAAAGTAAAGTGGAGGTGTTGACCACGAATTTGCAGCAGGCAAATTTAGTCAACAACGGCTTCAGCGGCGATGATTGGGTGAATAATCAATCCAATTACAATCAGTATTTTGTTATAAATACTTATGCGGAGTACAGTTTTAAATTGGGCGAAAGCCACGCCATCAAAGCCATGACCGGCTTCAACCAAGAATGGGGCATCAATTCCTTCCAGCGAGCCCTCGCCCGCGGGTTGATTACGCCGGGAGTGCCTAACCTGAATACCACCACCGGCGTGCAGCAAACCTTCGGCGGCAAGTCGCACGTGGCGCTGCGCGGCGTGTTTTACCGCTTGAATTACGTCTTTAGAGACAAATATTTGTTGGAAGCCAACGGGCGCTACGACGGCACCTCGCGCTTCCCCGAAGAGAGTCGCTTTGGATTTTTTCCCTCCTTTTCGGCGGGTTGGCGTATTTCTGAAGAGCCGTTCATGGCGGGTACGCGCGGCTTTTTGGACAATTTGAAAGTGCGCGCTTCCTATGGCGAGTTGGGTAATCAGTTGCTCGGCGACAACTTCTATCCTTACATTCCTACCATGGGCATCGGCACTTCGCCCTATATTTTGTCTGGTGGCTTGATTCCGGTGGTGCGCCCGGCGGGTCTGGTGAGTCCGACCTTGACCTGGGAGACCGTTGTTTCCAGAAACATCGGTTTAGACATTACCATGCTCAAACAACGTTTGGACATCTCAGTGGATGCCTATACCCGCGACACCAAAGATATGCTGGCGGATGTGGATTATCCGGCGATCCTGGGAACGGCAGCTCCCGACGCGAACATTGCTGATTTGCGTACCACTGGTTGGGAATTGGCACTTACCTGGCGCGACAAAATTCAGAAAAATTGGAACTATCGCTTCACCCTTGCACTATCAGACTGGACGGCGCAAATTACCAAGTACGACAATCCCACCGGTGCACTCAACGAGTGGCGGGAAGGGCAAAAAATCGGTGAAATCTGGGGCTACGTGACGGAGGGCATCTTTCAATCGGTGGAAGAAGTCGCACAGGCACCCAAACAAACCCAACTCGGTGCCAACTGGCGACCCGGCGACATCCGCTACAAGGACGTGAACGGCGACGGCGTAATCAATGCCGGCAACAACACCATCAACAATCCGGGCGACCGCGTCGTTATTGGTAATACCACCCCGCGTTACAGTTTCGGCGTGAATTTTGATATTAGCTACAAAAACCTGACACTCACCTCCTTCTTTCAGGGCTATGTGCAACGTGATTATTTTCCCACTACCGGCAACTGGACTTGGTTTTTCCCTTTCAACGCCGGTCACGTAGAAAACTATTACCTCACTGATACCTGGACGGAAAACAACCGCAACGCCTACTTTCCGGCAGCACACATTTCCACCAACGACAAAAAGAACCTGCAAACTCAGTCGCGCTACCTTCAAAACGCGGGCTTTGCACGCCTGAAAAACCTGGCGTTGAGTTATGAACTGCCGCAGTCGCTCATCAGCCGGATTGGTCTGGGCAGGGCACAAATCTATCTGGCAGGTATGAACCTGTGGGAATTTACCCGGCTACGCAAACCGCTCGACCCGGAGAGCATCGTGTTCAGCGAGTTTTCGTACGCCAACAGTGGTGCCATTGAGTATCCTTTGCAACGGATTTACTCGGTGGGTGTGAATGTTGGATTTTAAAAATTAAGATTTGCTAAATCTTTGAGATTTGCTAAATCTTTAAGATTTAGTAAATCTATTCATTAAACTTTCTAATTATAAAATAAAATGAAAAATATCCTGAATATAAAATATCGTTTCTTACTCGTGCTGGCAGTTTTGTTGGGTAGTTGTAATGACGATTTTCTCGACCGGCAGCCGCTGGATCGCATCAGCAATGAAAGTTATTGGAATACAGAAAATGATTTACTGGTGTACAACAATGGGCTGTACGACCTGGCGCGCAATGACGACAATGTGCCGATTTTGATGGCGCATCATAACGATTTTGACAGCCACCGCTTTAGCATTTGGTATTTGGATGAATTTACCGACAATATTGCACCACGCCACGCTCGTCATACATTCTATCAACAGGTACGTTCTGGTAAGCACGTCGTTCCGAATGGTCCAGGCGACCAGTGGTACGGCTACAAAGGCTGGAATTTTGTAAGAGCCATTAATATCGGTTTAGCCAATTATTACAACGGTAAAATACCCGCTGCTACCGCTGATAAGTACGCTGCCGAAGCCCGCCTGTTCCGTGGCTGGTTTTATGCCGATAAAGTGTCAAAATTTGGCGATGCCCCCTGGGTGGATAAAGAACTGACAACGGAATCGGAAGAACTCTACGCCGCACGCACGCCACGGGTGGAGGTGATGCAACGGGTTTTGGAAGACCTGAATTTTGCGGTTGCAAAACTGCCCGCCGACTGGAAAGACGGCAACGCGCCCGGTCGCCTCAATCGCTGGGCTGCCCTGCTGGTGAAGTCGCGCGTGTGTTTGTTTGAAGGTACCTGGCGTAAGTACCACGGCTTACCCGATGCCACTGCCTGGCTTCAAGAAGCCGCCACTGCCGCGCAGGAATTGATTGAAAAAGGTCCGTACAAACTCTACAATACCGGCAATCCGAACAGTGATTACAATGCTTACCATCGCCTGCTGGATTTAACCGGCAACACCGAAGTTTTATACTGGCGTAAATATAGATTGGGTACATTTACCAATCACGTGTTATCGTATCATACCGAATATAATGGCGGTGCCACTAAAAGCATGGTAGAAGACTACCTCTGTACCGACGGTTTGCCCATCACGCTCTCCCCTTTGTACAAAGGCGATGATAAAATTGAAGACGTATTTGAAAACCGCGACCCGCGCCTGCGCCAAACCATCTTACATCCGGCTGATAAAAATATTTACCGCTATGATAGGGGTGATGCCGTTTCTTATCCGCGCTTCCCGAATATGGCGGGCGGCGGTATCAAATCGGAGACGGGCTATCATATTATAAAAGTTTACAACGTAAATGATTTGATTGGTAAGGCTTTTAACACCGCCGAGATGCCCGGCATTATTCTGCGCCTGGGAGAAGCCTTGCTGAATTACGCCGAAGCGAAAGCAGAATTAGGTACCATCACGCAAGCAGACCTGGACAATACCATCAACAAACTGCGCGCCAGGGTGAAAATGCCGCCTTTAGACATCGCTAACGTGCCGGTTGACCCCCGCTACACGGCTGACGGTGTCTCGCCACTCATCGCCGAAATCCGCCGGGAGCGTCGGGTGGAATTGTTCATGGAAGGCTTCCGCTACGACGACCTGCGCCGTTGGAAACAGGGTAAAAAATTAGAAAAACCTTCGTTTGGAGTGCACTGGGACGCGGCGGCTATGACCCGGTATCCTGGTGCAGCGGTTAAAACTTCGGTTGACCCCGCAAACGGCAAAACCTACATTGATGTGTACAAAGGCACCGACTGGACAAATCCGGTGTTTAATGAAGCCAAACATTACTTGTGGCCCATTCCGCTAAGCGAATTGGCGCAAAACCCGAAAATCGGGCAGAACCCGGGGTGGTAAAGATTTGAAAATTTAAAGATTTGCTAAATCTTTGAGATTTAGCAAATCTGTTTTTGTTAAATTAAACTAAAAACACCATGCCTAAAATATCATATTACTTTTTCGCTTGCTTTTTTTTGATTTTATTACAACTACCGCTAAATGCTCAGGAACCCGAAAAGCCTCTTACAAAATTAGACAACCCCCTATCGGTGCAATACCTGCAAACCAAACTACGCAAAAAAGCCCCGCGCCTCGTTGCCACGCCGGAGCAGCTCAAAACCCTGAAAAACAAGTTGAAAACCGATCTGGTGATACAGAACATCTACACCGCCTTGCGCCTGAACGCCGACTCCATTCAAGCCAAACCGCTACTGGAGCGTGTGGTCGTAGGTCGGCGGCTACTCTCCACCTCCCGCGAAATGCTTTACCGCATGAACACGCTGGGGTTGGTGTATGCCGTGGAAAAAGACAAAAAACTACTCAACCGCATCAATGATGAGGTGATTGCCGTGTGTAATTTTAGCGACTGGAATCCTTCGCATTACCTCGATGTAGCAGAAATGTGCATGGCAGTGGCTTCGGCACTCGACTGGACGGCGGGCGACCTACC
>Ga0224722_1000510_pt1 | contig 22595 bp, 21 predicted proteins | sample Balambano_FR1_Me_FD_161646 | JGI IMG/M metagenome (GOLD analysis project Ga0224722, IMG submission 161646) | Freshwater sediment microbial communities from Lake Towuti, South Sulawesi, Indonesia - Balambano_FR1_MetaG | ecosystem: Environmental > Aquatic > Freshwater > Lake > Sediment | place... | reverse complement strand
GCACTCATACCGAGGTCAATAAAGAGGTCTTCTATCTGCACGGCTTTCTTACGCTCCTCTTCGGTCAGAAGATGAATGGGTTTTGCGGCAGGTTGCAACGCCCCCAAGAACCGCTCGCCCGAAAAGCCGTGAACATAGACCCGTTGGGCTATCAAGACGCGAGGGTCAAAGCCGCCAAGCGGTTGAATCCGCAAAAAACCCTTGTCGTCAATATGGCGCACAATAAACCCGATTTCGTCCAAGTGCGCGGCAAGCATGACTTTCGGACCGCCTTTGCCCTTCTTGTGTCCGATGACATTCCCCATAACATCCACATGGATTTCGTCCACGAGGGGCTTCATTTCATCTATGACCAGTTGGCGGATTTTCTCTTCACGAGATGGCACACCAGGTGCTTCCGCTATCCGTTTTAGTAAATCAAAGTCCACTAATCTACCTCAGAGTTCTATTATAGATTTCCTATTGTACCGCACCGGGTCGGTTTCGGTAACGCGCATTCGGACCTTCCAGCAGACGACGCTCTTCCTCCGTTAGGTCATCGTGTTGCGTATGGTCGTAGCGTGGCACTGCCCATGCAAGAGGATGTGGGCTATACTTCATAAAGATGGTGCGCCGCTCATCGCTCCCACGCCACGGTAGGGTTCCATGAGTGAGGGCTTCGGTGAAGAGGATGGCGGAACCTGCCGGTCCGGTAACAGCACGAACCGCAGGAACGGGCTTTTCCAAGTTTTCCCAACCCGGCGGCAGGGCAAGATTTGCCTTGTGGCTTGCCGGAATACAACCAAAACCACCATTCCCGTCATGGACATCTTTGAGGTTATATGCCACCACAAAAAGCCCGTTTCGTTGCCGCCCATCGTGGTAGCGATACCAAGCGGTACGATCATCGGTTGCGCCTCCCCCATGCAGGGTTGCCCCAATCGGTCCCAGACCAGCACGAATAACATCCAAGTAATCGTGGTCTAAGCGGTAAGGGTTTCCCAGAAGGGTATCCAGATAGTCGGTGATACGCGGATTGGCAATCAAGCGGCGATAGGGTGCGCCCCAAGAGAGTAGTTTTCCAAAGCGGAAGGTGTGGCTATTGGGTTCTGGGTGCTGGGCTAACTGCGTATCCAGAATGGCGTTGAGTTCAGCAACTTGCTCTAGGCTAAGGGCATTCGGCACCACCAAGTAACCATACAGGTCGAAAAAGTATTTTTCATCGTGGGTCATGGTCTATTTCTTTCCGCGTGAGATGCTCGCACAACTCGACAATAGTTCCATCGGGGTCATGCAAGTAAAACAGTCGTTTCTGTATTCCGTCCACAATCCGAAACGGGACAGCAACGGGTGCAGAGAAGGTATATACTCCTGCCTCTTTTATCCGTTGATACCAGTCGTCAAGATGGTCTACCTCAATTGCGATATGGCGTAGCCCACGAGTGTTGGCGAGACGGTTGGCTTCGGGGTTTGCTCCGAGGGGAAGGCGATATTCCAAAAGTTCAATACGCCCTCCACCCCCATCCGGTTGCACAAAAACACAACGTGCGGATACCCCGACTAACCCTGCGACAGTGTCTATCCACTCTCCGGTGAGGTCTACCTCAAAAGTCACACGCATCCCTAACAACCCAACGTAAAAATCGAGGCTTTTTGCCATATCGGCTGTGACGACATTGATATGGTTGATTCGCATCCCTCTCTGAACCTCTCCCCCTAGCCCCCTCCCCTATAAAGGGAGGGGGAGGTATATTAAAACGTCGGCGAGGCTTCGCTAATTAACTCTTGGGTGCGTCCCGTGCGGGCAGAGTCGGCGGCTCGCTCCATAATCTCGGTGACATGGCGGCAGTGTTCTCCGGGGCAGAGGGGACGTTTCCCGGTTGACAAACAGTCTGCCACATGGCGCGTGAGAATCTGCCCCCAGTTTGGTTTGTCGGGCAGTTGCAGTTCCGTTGGGACAGGACGTTTGTGCCAAGAGACAGGCTTTTCCGAGTCCGGGGCGGCATATTCGGGTTTTTCGCTAATCAGTTCTACGCTATCGTTTTCAAAGTAGACCGCTCCCTGATACCCATAAAATTCGTACTGGGGACCCTTTTTGTAGGGAATACAGAATGAACCATCTACTACAGCAAAACAGGCATTGCCAAAATCCAGTAGCAGCCCAACATTATCGGGAACCGTCATATGAACGGTATACGGTTCCCACTTGGGGAGGGCAACCTTATCAATCAGGCGGTCAGGAACTCCGATACCCGCAAAAGCGGAGACGCGCTTCACGGAGCCGAGGCAGTTCGTCAGAATGGTTAGCCCATAGACTCCCATATCGTAAAGGGGGGGGACTGGTCCGGCAGTCTCTTCGCGGAAGAAGGTTCCGCTATCTGTCGCCCACATCCCCCGGTTCGCTCCCCCATGCGAGGAGTGCGCTCGCACAAAGGTCACATCGCCCGTCGCTTTATCGCGCACAATTTTGCGAAGCCACTGAAACTCCGGGTAGAGCATGAGGAGAGGCGCACCCATCAGTAGCCTGCCCTGTCGCTCGGCAGTTTCACACAGGTCATCGGCGACTTCGCGTTTCAGTGCCAGAGGCTTTTCCGAGTAGACATGTTTTCCCGCAAGCAGCGCATCTTTGACAAACGGTGGGTGGGTGGCAACCGGGGTCAGCACAATCACCATGTCCAAATCGGCTTTTTCCAGCATCGTGTGATGGTTGGTGAAAACATGGTTTGCATGAAACTTTTTGCCCATCTCCTCCGCACGTTCGGGGATAATATCGCAGACCGCTTCTAAGATGATTCCACGTTCTGGGTCGTGCATACCGGGCAGATAACTTTTCTGGGCAATATCGCCCACACCGATAACACCTATTTTTAGCATTTTCAGGCTCCTTGATGCCGAACCCATCGGCACTTTCTGATTGGTTCACCACAGGGAGCATCTTTCCTGCGTCAAGGAGAAATTCATATCGCGGCTGAGCGGCTTAATTGTCTAAACATATTGACAAGAACCGGCTTATGGCATACGATACACTGTGTGATCTCCTTTTCTCTCTCCATGTTGGGGACTCGCCCGGACAAGCGTCGTTCGGGCGTTTTCTTTTTTGCAAAAGAACCCCCACTGTAAGGACACAGTAGGGGGAGAGAGCGTGGTAAGACTATCCGATTCGTCTAGGATTTCTTCTTATCCGAGGTGGCTTCCACAGTGGCAAGTTCGGTACCATTCTTATCGGCGGCATCTTTGTACGCTCCGGTAGCAACCTTGGAAGCGATTTCGGTGGCTTGCTCCAGAGTCACCTTCTGCCCTGTGAAGCGTTCGATAATCCCCATGACCTCTTTTGCCACACCGCCAAGCACAGTCCGGGTTCCTTCCGGTGTGCCGTTCATCGCCCCATTCACCAGTGCGCCAAAGCCCAAGCCTTTGGTATATTGGTTCATCATTTGGCTCATGGTTTGCGGGTCGCCGTAGATATTGAAGTTGCCCTTGCTCATAAACTCGCCGATGCTTTGCGCCATCGCGACCTGCACATCGCGTTGCACTTCGATTTCAAGTTTTTTAAGTTCATACGAGAGAGCAGCTTCGCTATAGGTCTGCTTATTTTCCAGTGCCTGTCGCTCCACTTCCACCCGCGCCTTCTCCACCTCAATCTTCTCGCGCTCCACCTCCACAGGAATCATCTGCATGGCACGCTCCCCACGTGCTGCCAGTGCTTTGGCTTCGGCATCGGCTTGTGCTAAGCGAAGTTTTGCCTGTGCCTCTTTCTCGGCGGATTCTTGAGCGGCTTGTGCCTGTTTAATCTGGGTAAATGCCGCGACTTCGGCTTCGGTCTGCCGCTTGATCTTCTCTTGGTCAATTGTCTGCTGGGCGGCAATAAGTTTCTTCTGTGCCTCCCGCTCTGCTTCGGCTAACTGCTGAACCTTGATAACCTCTTGCTCCGCGGCTTCTCGCTGGGCTTGTGCTAGGAGAGCAGTCTGCTCGGCTTTGGCACGAATGGCTTCCTGCTCCGCGAGAGTGGCTTGCTTTTGCCGTTCCTGCACTTCAATCGCCTGTTGCTTGGCGATATTCGCGGCAGCAATCGCCTTTTCTCGTTCAATATCCGTTTCCTGCATCTCGCGTTGCCGCGCAATCAAGGAGCGGTCACGGTCAATGCTGGCGGCTTGTACCGCAAGGTCACGCTGAATCTCGGCTTCCTTAATCGCCCGTTCCTGCTCAATGGCGAACTCTTCGGTTTCCCGTCGTCGTTGGGACTGAACATTCGCTACCTCCTTTGCCTGTGTTGCTTCGGCTTCGGCTTTGGTACGCTCTAGGGTCAGCACTTCTTGACGAGTTGCCACGTCTTTGGTAGCGATTTCCCGTTGGGCATCACGCTCAATGCGGTTCCGCTCAATCAGGGCGGCTTGGGTAATCTCAGTAATCTTCTTTTTCCCCTGAGCATCAAAGATATTGCTATCCGAGAGCAGGTCTTGTGCCGTCTGGTCTAACCGGGAAACCGTGACCGATTCCAGTGTTAGCCCGTTCTGCTGAAGGTCATTGACCACCACATTGAGTACCGAGGAAGCGAACGCATCACGTTGGGTATGCAGTTCAATCAGGTCCTTGGTAGCGGCAACCGAGCGCAGAGCGGAAACCAGTTTTTCAAAGACTAACTGACTAACCGAACTGGAATCTACCGATTTTTCCCCTAAAGACCGAGCGGCATTCAGTATATCCTCTTCCACAGCCCGCACCTTCAGATAAAACTCTGCTTTGACATCCACCCGAAGGTTATCTTTGGTAATCAGGGCATCGGGTCCACGACGCTCCACCTCCAACTTCATGGTTTCGAGGCTAACGGGAACAATCTCGTGCAGGAAGGGAACCACAAAGATTCCATCATCCAGTACAACTTTACTCCCACTTTTCCCCGTGCGAACAAAGGCTTCATTTGCCGATGCCCGATGGTAAATCTTGAAGTAGAGAAACAGATAGCCGAAGCCACCGGAGAAAATCAGACCAAAGAGAAGTAGAATTCCCGCACGGATAAAATCTACCCCCGGAAGCACTCCGGCAATGCCCAAGAACCCTGCTACCAAGAGGGCAATCCCCAAAATAAGTCCTGCTAACGCTCCTAACATCTCAGTTGTATCCTCCTCTATGACCGGACGAGTCCCACGTCCGTCTCTCTCCGCACCACGTCCGTAACGTGACTTAAATCATTTGTTCTATGCAAAGGGGCTTTCTTCTATAATAAAGGCTCCCTGCTCGCTATCGTAGCCGACCAACAGCACCTCAGCTCCCGATGCAAGGGATTCCCGCCCCTGCCGAATCCGTGCCGCGATTTGATGCACGGTTCCTCCGGCATCACGCACCTGCACAGTTCCCTCGCTATCGGTGACCGCAAAGATAACCTTGCCGGTACGTCCCACTAAATCCTTGTTCCCCGTTGCCGGGTGAAACGTTGGCATAAACCGGCGTGCCACCGATGCCATGATAGCCGCAACTATCAAAGCACCCACAACAGCGATGAGAAGTGAAATCGGAAAGCGGCTACCCGGTGCATCAGACACTCGAAGAAACTGGTTTACAGCAAACCCAAGAACCCCAAACGCTAAGCAGAGGAATTGAAGCAGGAGGGTAACAGGAATGGCTCCGAAACCGATGGTATGGAGAATGCTGTGGGCATCCCCATGCGTTATCCCTTCGTGACCCTCCCCATCTCCCTCATCTCCGCCACTGTCTGCCTCGCCATCCGAATCTCCATCCCCATCATCAAAACCGCTAAATGCGCTGACGACCATTAAAACAATAGCCAGCGTAAACGGGATAAGGAATATCAGATTCCACCAAGCCAGTAGATTTTGCATCGTCGCCCCACCTCCTTTTATCTGTTAGAGACTCTATTTCCTTGTTTCTGAAGGACAACGGCTCACTATATTAGTACCGCGAAGCGACGTTTGGTTACACTTTTGGCAGGGGAGCGGCACGCTTCCGCTTGGGTAGCAGGAAACGGAGTAGACAGGCATAAATCCTATAGAGTACAGGAGAGATGCCGATGAATTTAAGTGCGATTCCCGAAGCATGGCAGGCGGTGATTGGTGAAGAGTGGGAGAAACCGTACTTTCAGAAACAGTCTGCGTTTGTAGACGAGGAGCGCGAAACACAAACGGTTTTCCCCCCCGAAGAGGATGTATTTAATGCCCTGAAGTTCACACCGTATGATGCGGTGCGGGTGCTTATCGTGGGGCAAGACCCCTACCACGACGATGGGCAGGCGCATGGCTTAGCGTTTTCGGTGCGTCCGGGCGTGAAAGTGCCACCGTCCCTCGTGAATATGTACAAAGAACTAACGACGGATATTCCCGGCTTTGTAACCCCGAAGCACGGCTATCTGACGCACTGGGCAGAGCAGGGAGTTCTTCTTTTGAATACTGTGCTGACGGTTCGCGCCCATACTCCAGCATCCCATAAGGGGAAGGGCTGGGAAACCTTTACCGATGCTATCATTCAGGCAGTCTCCGCGAAGTCTGAACCTGTAGTCTTTATCTTGTGGGGAAGCCACGCACAGAAGAAGAAGGTGCTGATTGACACGATACGACATACCATCATCGAATCCGCGCACCCATCGCCGCTCTCCGCACGCAGTGGATTCTTTGGGAGTAAGCCGTTTTCGCAGACCAATACGACACTGGAAGCCAACGGTTTCACACCAATTGACTGGCAACTACCGTTAGTAGTGGAGTGATTTTGTAACTGTTCCTCCGGCTGAAAGCCGGGGGCTTTTGTAACTCCCCGCTAAACGGGGGCTACCGTAGGGCAAGTTACGTTGCCCCGTGCCGCGATGTTCAACGCCGCATTCCTGTCAGCATTGTCCACGTGGCCGCAGTGGAGACAGACAAATTGACTTTGAGACTTTCTATTGGCTTTGTCGCAGTACCCGCAACGATTACAGGTGCGGGAGGTATTGCGTGGGTCGCAGAAAACGACAGGGACACCTGCCTTTTTCGCCTTGTACACGACAAAAGTTGCCAATTGGTAGAAAGACCAGTTGCCAAGCGAAAACCGAAGGTTTTTCGCGTGTTGCCCTGACGAAGTGAAACTTCGCCATCTCATCTCCTGATATTTTGCTTTGCAAAAATCTCGGTTGAAGCCGTTTGCTCGTTCTCGGATACCCTGAAGGTTTTCCAGAACGAGTGCCTTACCAGAGGAAAGCGCATTTTGAACAATCTGTTTCGATATATTGTGGTTCAACCACTTACCGAACCGAGAGACTTTCCGCGCCTTCGCTTTCAGTCGGCGATAGGCGGAACGAGAGTGATGCTTCTTTGCCTGATGCTGCAAGCCCGAACGATGCTTTCGGACGCGCTGACGCAGGTTTCGGATAGCCTCGCCACTGTACTGTCGTCCTTCGCTGTCAGAAGCGATATTGACTATGCCCAAATCAATGCCGAGGAAGCCATTGGTTTCTTTGAGAGGCGGTTCCTCGACATTGCAGACAGCCAGAAGGTAGAACTGCCCGTCCACATAAGCAAGGTCTGTTTCTCCCTGCTGTGTGCGAAGCATCTTTTTCTGGTACTCACCGCAGACAAAAGCAAGGGCAAGCCTGCCGTCTACCGTCCAAATAGAGACCGTAGACTTTTCCACTTTCCACGACACAATGCGTTCGTCGTAGGCGATAGAGCCAAGCGGCTTAAAGGTGCGTTTCGTTGCCTTATCGAGTTTGTAGGCATCGGCGGTTTTGGCGATGCACCGAACGACCATCTGTGCGGTAAGGGGAAACTGTTCCCTGACGGCGTGATAGGTCGCTTTGTGAAGACTGAACTGCTTAAAGGTCTTCGTCTCCCACGCCACGTCGCTAATGTACTGACAGGCAGCGTTGGCAACCCGCATCGTCCGCAGGAGTGCGTCCGACTGTTCGGGCGTAATCGTCAACTTGACCTGTGCGACCAGTTTCACAGGTTCATTATACGACAATTTTTCAAGAATGGAGGCTCTGAACGCCGCTTCGCGGCTTCTGTCCTCCTCGGAAGGAGGACGGGCGTTTCCTCCCCCGCCTAAAGGCGTGGAGGGGGTCTCCTTGCCCAAATTTTATGAAAGCCATCGTTGTGGGTGGGGGAGTGATGGGGTTATGTACCGCCCTGTGTCTAAAACAGCGCGGGGTGGACGTAACTCTGTGGGAGAAGCGTTTCCTCGGTGCAGGAGGGTCAGGACGCTCTGGTGCGATTCTGCGGCAACACTACTCCAATGCGCTGACCGTGGCAATGGCACGCGATGGTCTACAAATCTATCGCGACTTTCGACAGTGGGCAGGGGGAGCGAGCGGTTTTCAGCAGGTAGGTTGCCTGATTCTGGCGGACGCACGGGAGAGAACGGCACTAACAGGGAATGTACGCTTGATGCAGGAAGCCGGTTGTCGAGCGGAGTTGTTGGAAGCGCAGGAGATTCGACAAGTCGCCCCGATGCTTGCCATTTCAGAGGACGTTCTGGGAGCATGGGAACCCGATGCCGGTTACTGCGACCCACTCACCGTATTAACCACTTTGGAAGCCGCGTGTCAGAGTATCGGGGTGTCTCTGGTAACTGGGGTCACAGTAACAAGCTTAGCATATGCCAACGGAACGGTAACTGGGGTTCAGGTTGGCAACGAGACACATCAAGCCGATATGGTTGTCCTTTGTGCCGGAGCATGGGGAAATCGGCTCTTGGAACCATTAGGGCTTTCCGTTCCTGTAGAGGCAACCCGTCCCTTGCTGACCTTTGTGGCACGTCCTCTCACATTGCCGAACCACCCGGTCATTGGCGACTTAACCGGGGAGATATATTTCCGTCCCGATGAATCGCGCACCCTAATCGGCGCATTAGACCTAAGCCATGATGACCCGATTCCCGACCCAGACACAATTGATGAGACAGTTCCTTCCGAGTTTGTTCATTTCTGTCGGGAACGCTTGAATGCACGAATGCCGGAGATGGTGCATGGGTATGGGCGTGGGGGCTATGCCGGAATCTATGATTGCACCCCGGATATGCACCCTCTTATCGGAACATTCCCGAATATGCAAGGGCTTTTTGTGGCGATGGGCTTTAGTGGGCATGGCTTCAAGTTGGCTCCGGTGGTGGGGCGAGGAATCGCGGAATATCTCACCACCGGCGGATACCAAACCCTGGACATCTCCCCACTATCCCCCAACCGCTACAACGAAAATGCCCCGATTCGCGCCGCTTATGAGTATGGGTTGTTGGCGTAACCTCTAAACCTCGTCCTTTTCGCGGTATTGATACCCGAAGCCTTGAATCGCACGATACAATAGGGGTGTGAAGTACGATGCCGATATTATTGTAATTGGAGGCGGTCATGCCGGGTGCGAGGCGGCATTCGCATCTGCACGCATGGGCTGTGACACCCTCTTAGTGACAGGCGACCCTACCCGTATTGCGTCCCTACCCTGTAACTGCTCCGTGGGCGGTCCGGCAAAGGGACATCTGGTGCGTGAGGTGGATGCTCTCGGCGGTGCGATGGCACTTATCACCGATGCCACCCTGACCCACCTCCGAATGCTCAATACGGGCAAAGGTCCCGCGGTCTGGGCGTTGCGGGCGCAGGTGGACATCGAAAAGTACCCGGCGGCAATGCAGACCTATCTTGCCACCATACCCAACCTGACTGTTCGCGCTGGATTAGTCGAGGAGTTACTCACCGAAGATGGCAGATTGACTGGAGTTCGCCTTGCCGATGGTACGATACTACTGGCACGGGCAGTGGTTGTCACTACTGGAACGTTCCTACGCGGACTTTGCCACATGGGAGAGGAGAAGTGGGAGGCAGGACGACGGCTACGCGGCAAAGATGAAGCGGCGGCATACGGTCTTTCTGCCAGCCTCTCAGCGTTAGGCTTTCCGTTGCTTCGACTGAAGACCGGAACGACTCCGCGAGTGGATAAAAACTCGATTGATTTCTCTCAGACGACTGACCAACCCTCCGACCCAGACGCACCGCCCTTCTCGTTCCGCACAGCACCGCGTCGGCATGAAGGACTCCTACCGTCGTGGATGACCCATACAAACGCGCAAACTCATCAGGTCATTCGGGAAAATCTGCACCGCTCGGCGATGTATGGAGGACATATCGAAGGGGTGGGACCGCGCTACTGCCCGTCCATTGAAGATAAGGTTGTCCGTTTCGCCGACAAGGAGAGCCATCAGGTCTTTCTGGAGCAGGAAGGGTGGGAAACCAACGAAGTCTATGTACAGGGGATGAGTACCAGCCTCCCTGCGGAAGTGCAGTTCGCATTTCTCAAGACCCTGCCGGGACTGGAAAATGTTCACATGATACGTCCCGGTTATGCCGTGGAGTATGATGCGGTTCCTCCTACCGAGCTAACTCCGGCACTAATGACAAAGCGGCTTCCGGGGCTGTTCTTAGCGGGGCAAATCAACGGGACATCGGGCTACGAAGAGGCAGCGGCACAGGGCTTGATGGCAGGAACCAATGCCGCACTTTTTGTGCAGGGGCGAGAACCATTTATCCTGACCCGCTCCGATGCCTATATCGGTGTACTCATTGACGACTTGGTGACAAAGGGCGTGACAGACCCGTACCGAATGCTCACCTCCCGCGCCGAGTTCCGCTTGACTCTCCGACAGGACAACGCCGACCAACGCCTGACCCCACAAGGTCGTGCCATCGGCTTGGTGGGAGAAAAGCAGTGGGAACAGTTTGTGGCAAAGAAGGCGCGTCTGGAAGCGGTAGAACATCAACTCCGCAACACGTTTGTGGGCGGTTCGGATAATGCTCGCCTTGCCGAAATGGGTATCGGACCTGCCAAGACACGCCTTTCCTTGTTTGACCTTCTGAAGCGTCCCGAAGTCAGCGAGGCACAGATAGCGATTCTCGCTGGTCTGACGGAGGCGGACAAACCCGCCTTAGAGCAGATGGGGATACTCGCACGCTATGACGGATACATTGACCGAGAAGCAGGATTGGTGGAGTCAGCACGGCGACAAGACCATGTTTTGATACCGGAAACGCTGGACTACGGCACAGTTCCGTCGCTCTCGTCGGAGGCACGCGAGAAGTGGAGTAAACTTCGTCCTGTCTCGTTAGGACAGGCGGCACGAGTCCCCGGCATCTCTCCGGCAGACCTCTCGGTGCTGGCGATATACCTTGCCACCCTCTCCCGAAAAGGGTAGGAAAAGAGGAGTTTCACGATGTCATCACAACCAATAGAAGAACGAGTGCAGATTTTAGAGAACGAAGTCGCTCAGTTGAAAGCCCAACTACAGGGAAAACGTTCCGGCGTTATTGGCAGGACGCGCCCCGATTTCCTGCAAAACTACACCGGACGTTCGGCAAACAACCCGCTTTTTGATGAAGTCGCAGAAGAGATTGCGGCAAAGCGACAGCATGAACGGGAGGAAGTGCGTCGTCTGGCAGAGGCGGAAGAAAATAAACCGTGATTTATCTTCTGGATACAGACCACTGTACAGTTTTACAACGTCAAGGAAGTGGATATGATGTTCTGCTTGCACGTCTTTCTGGCGTAGCCCCGGATGATTATGGCACGACTATAGTCAGTTTTGAAGAACAGTGTGACGGTTGGACAGACAGAATCAATCGTGCAAAAACCCAAGAGAGTCGAGTGCTGGCATACTCTCAACTTCAGGAGTGCCTGCGTTTTTACGGCGGTATAGCGGTTTGGGAGTACGGATTTCCGGCAGATGAAAAGTTTGTCGAACTGGTAAAAGCAAAGGTGCGCGTAGGAACTAAGGATTTACGAATTGCTTCGATAGCACTTATAAATAACGCAACTGTACTGACAAAAAACATCGGTGACTACAACCGTGTCCCAGGTTTGCTGGTTGACGATTGGACGATTTAACCCTATGAAGTATCTCGCGCCATAAGAGAAACTGAATAAACTTCGTCCTGTCTCGTTAGGACAGTCGGCACGAGTTCCCGGCATCTCCCCCGCCGACCTCTCGGTGCTAGCGATATACCTTGCCACCCTCTCCCGAAAAGGGTAGGAAAAGAGGAGTTTCACGATATCATCACAACCAATAGAAGAACGAGTGCAGATTTTAGAGAACGAAGTCGCTCAGTTGAAAGCCGGGGCTTTTGTGACGGGTTTAGGCTAAATTCAACCGTCCTGCCAGAAGGCGCAAGAACAGCCCGACATCGGTGACAATCCCCACGGATTCGATGCTTCCTCGGTCTGCTAACTTTGTCACTACCGCCGGGTTAATATCCACACAGACCAGTTTTACTCCTGCCGGGGTCATATTTCCTACCCCAATCGAGTGAAGCATTGAGGAGAGCATTAGAATGAGGTCGGCTCCGCGCAACGTTTCGGAGTACGCGGTTTGCGCGGCAATCAGATTCATTTCGGTGTCTGGCAGGGGACCGTCATCGCGAATTGAACCAGCTAACACGAAGGGAATATCCTTCTGTACGCATTCGTACATCACCCCTCCGGTAACTACGCCTGCTTGCACTGCCGCTCGAATACTTCCATACTTCCGAATTCGGTTGATAGCGCGTAGATGATGCTTATGTCCCTCGTGGACAGGTTGCCCCTTTTCCATATTCACCCCTAGTGAGGTTCCAAAAAGGTGTTGCTCTATATCGTGGACTGCAATCGCATTCCCCCCTAACAGGGCATGGATATACCCCTCTCGAATCAGAGAGGCGAGATAGTTTGCCCCTCCTGTGTGTATGACGACGGGACCGGGAACGACCACTACCTTACCTCCGTCGGCGCGAATCTGCGTGAGGTCTTGCGCTATCTCCTCAACCGCCAACTCCACTCGTCGTTCTGATGATACGGACGATGCCATAAACGCAAATTCGTTCCCGTCGCTATTGGCACGCTCTGGGGGGAACGTCCGAATTCCATCTACCCCACCAACAATTAAATCGCCGACCTGTAAATCGCGCATCAAGCGGCAGGAGGCGGTTTGTGTGTTGCTCTCGACCACTATCACCACGTCCATACGTTGGTTTTGAACCGGGAGCCACTCCCCCTTGACACGCACTTCGGTTCGGTAGATAGTGGTGGAGTAGAAGTCTTCCGGGGCGACTCCGGGTTGTGTTACGGCAACCAATCGGGAATCGGTTTCTTCCAGTGTCGGCACTCTTGCCCCTAATGCTAAAAGCCGCTCAATAATCTCTTTGAGGGCAGTATCGCTGGGTGCTGAGACACGCACTATTGCCGTGGAGACCTCATCGCGGGTGCGTCCCGCATCAAAGCGAACCACTTCAAAATTTCCGCCATTATCGGTAATGCGGTCTAAAATCTCATTCATAAGTCCGCTATCGAGAAGATGTCCCACAATTTCCAGTGTCCGTGCTGTGTTTTCCATATGTCTGCCTCCCACAATCTTTCGCTATTTTACCCGAATCGTCCTTTGCCGAATTGTTAAGAGTATGTTAAGATATGCCACTAATTCCCCGTTTCTCGGAAACAGAAATAGGTTCAGTCATGGCAAAAGCCGCATATAACTATCCTCCTGAGGCAACATTGCGCGACGCGGCGCGTTCGGTGCTACTCGCTGCCTTTTGTCAGATGATGGCAAACGCTGAAGGGACACGTGCCGGTTTAGAGAAGCGCAACCCCACTATCGAAGACATCGAATTTTTGCACGATATGCGAGTTGGTTCGCGCCGGTTGCGTGCCGCGCTTGCTGTCTTTGGCAAGGTCTTTTCCGAACAGGACTTTCGCAACTGGGATAAAGCCGTCGGCGAGATTACCGATGCTCTTGGAGCAGTTCGCGATTTAGATGTTCAGATAGAAGAGTTCCGCGCCCTCCAGACCCGACTGCCCGAAAACGAAGCCTATGGGGTGGAACGTCTTATCGAGAGTCGCCTCAAAGAGCGTGATAGGCAGCGCAAAAAACTGATAACCACCTTGGACAAGATGGAAAAAGACCGTTTCGGTAAAAGATTTGCGAAGGCATTAGACCGTGCCACTCTTGACCCGGAGCAGATTGGCAAGGCGAGTCAAACGCTGAAGAGCCAAGTATCGAACAAAGGGGAGCAAATTCGTGGCTAAAGGGATGCCTATCTATCGTATGACTACCCCGGATGCGCCGTTGGTCGCCTCTTCGTCGGTACTACTAGTTCGCTGGAACGAACTTTTGGAGTGGTCGGAATCGGTACAAGACCCGATGTGTGTGGAGGAGTTGCACAATATGCGGATTGCGGCAAAGCGTCTCCGCTACACTCTGGAAATCTTCGCACCTGCCTTGGGCGATGCTGCTGTTCCCGTCTTAAAGCAAGTTGAGGAGATTCAGGAGCAGTTAGGCAAGATTCATGACTGCGATATGCTTTTTCCGTTGGTGAATGAGACACTGCACGGGGAGATGGAGCGCGAGCGTAAACGGATGCTTAAACGTTCGGTGGGACCGCCACCGTTTCTTGCCGCCGAGGGGTTAGCCGCCCTCACTGCCAGTAAGCGTACTGAGCGTGAGGAGCGTTTCCAAAAATTTGTGGCGTTTTGGGAGGGACTTCCCCCCGATAAGTTAGGGGCAGCGTTGGCTGGTCTCGCGGAGAAGTACCGCGCCCTCTAGGTTGTCTTTAGATTGCCTTTAGAATGCCTCTACTCTCCCGATGATGGCTCTTCCAACCCTCGGAAGAGATGCCCGATGCGGTCTGCGTCGTGGGACTCAATCACGGCATAGGAGAGGTCAAAGGCAACTGCCCAGAGCATTTGCACGGCTTTTTCGGGGGGCATATCCAAAACCCGATTGAAGAAAGTACGCATCACTTCTTCATAGGAGCGAGCGGTTTCGTCAATACGGATTCGGTACTCGCCTTCGGGAGGAATAGGAATCCCCCCCTCCTGCAACTGGTCGAGAAAATCACGGACAGAGGCGGGAGAGGCACGGTGTAAATCGTCGCCAAAGGTTTGACGAATCCGCCGTCGGAACTCCGTTAACTCCATGCCCTGCCTCTCTGCTCCCGATGTCTTAATCCCATGGTGGAATAGGTAAAAGGAACCTCCGCATTTACCACGGAGGTTCCTGTATTGTACCACCCTTTCCGCGCACACGACTTCTGCCTGCTATCTGCGGAAGAGTCTCTGGGAGAGAGTCACTCAAAGACAATAACGAAAGTATGGCGGTATAGATTCATTGAGAGTTTGTTATTGAACTCCATCGGATAGAGGCTTTTTCGTATTGACTGGCTAATTCCACTTGCATCGCCCCGTGTACCAATGTCACCTCGACGATGGGTAGGTCTTCCCCTTGCGTGATGAATTCGCGCAGATGAGACACCCCAACAAGACTCAAGGTATACGTTATTACAGGAGATTTCTCGCCCGGTTGTGTCATGGTGACAACCACTTGAGAAAAGTGATCTCCGAATGTCAGCGTATTCCAAAGGGCAAGGCTGGCAAGACAGGGGTTCAGGGTCAGAGTAACTGGAGGGAATTTTGCCTTCCCCGCCCCCCCACTCCCCGCGGTCTGACCAATGGTAAAGGGATTCTCTATCCCATAATTAAATGAGACAACGGGAACGTTTAGCAGTCCTCCCAAAACCGAGCTGGGAAGTTGGTGGTGACTATTAGGGTAGAAACTAATTCGGATATCGAGAGCCATTGATTTCCTCCTAAGGAGATAACAGTGCGGCAAAATGTCTTACCGCAAGTAGAAGATAGGGTAGACTTCAGTAGAAGTTTTGGTCATAGATAGCATACCAATGCGTTGTTATGCTAAGAGTTCCCAAGCCGATGCACCGGGGACATAGCGTTCTGCACTATTCAAATTTGCCCCGTTCCCGGAGTTGCCACCGCAGGCAAGCAGAGTGCCATCGGGAAAGACAGTCAGGGTGTGTCCGGCACGGGCAACATTCATCGAAGGAAAGGTTAACCACTGGTTCTGATAGGGGTTGTACACCTCTACGCTACTGGTGGCTCGCCCTCCGGCATGAATGCCTCCACAGACAAGGACAGTGCCATTCGAGAGAATCGCGGCGGCGTGTTGCGAGCGAGCGACCTTCAGGGAAGCAACGGGAGTGCATTGTCCACTTAGGGGGTGCATGATAACAGCACTGGTCACGGGTATATTGTTTCTTTGACACCCTCCCACGACAAGCATCTGACCGTTGTGGAGCAGGGTACTGGTATGATCGGTACGCGCCAGCATCTTTTTGACATTTTTGATAACTCGCCCAGACAGTTGGAGCTTTGCGCCTGCCTCTGCTTTTCCTATCATGGCGGGAACTGCCAGAACTGCCATCATTCCTTGTAAGATATTGCGCCGGCTCACCGTTTTGTTACCCGCTTTTGCTACCGAAGCACTCGTTCTTTCTACAGGGTTTGCTATAGGTTTTACTGTAGGTTTGCTTACCTGCGTGTCCATTGTCTTGGTTGCCTCTTTTGGAGTTAGAATATCCATACTGCCTCCTTCGTCCTGATGGGTTGGTTGTCCGTTCCCGTCCATGCATAGCGTGTAAGAATGCTCATACTGCCTCCTTCGTTGGTTGTGCGTTCTTCCCAGCGCGACTTACGGGATTACTATAACCACCCACTCCTAACCTATCCCTAACAAAACAATGCACCCAAAAAATTTCTCGAAGAATTTTCAGATAGTGCTTGGTCTTTCTCCACCTCATTTCGAGTAGAATATCTGTGGGTATAGTCGTGTGGTCCGAAGCGTGCGGGAAAGGAATTTAGCATGGATGCACGTTGTCGTATCGAAATGTTGGGGGAACTTCGGGTTACTCAAGGGGACCGAGCATATACACGCTTTCGGACACATAAAGTCGCCGGACTGCTGGCGTATCTTGCTCTCAACCTACGACAGACCCATGCTCGCGACCATCTCATTGATATTTTCTGGCCAGACCGTGAGCTAGATGCAGCACGGAACAACCTCAGCACCGCTCTTTCCCAACTGCGCCCTCAACTCGAACCTCCTGGTGTTCCGGCAGGCAGTATCCTCTTTGCTGACCGTCAACAAGTACGCTTAAACCCTGAAGCGGTCTCCACGGATGTTCAGGAGTTTGAAACATTGCTCCATTCTGCTCCTCTACTCCCCTCAGAAAGCGAACGCCTGACACGCTATGAGCAGGCATTGGAGCTTTACCGGGGAGAACTTCTGCCGGGTGTTTATGAGGATTGGGCGTTGCGTGAACGAGACCGCCTTCAGATGGCAGTCGTGGAAGCACAGCGTCGCTTGGCAAAACTTTGGGAAGCGGCAGGCGACGCTGAGAAGGCACTTTCTTGGGTGTTGCGTCTGATTCCCCATGACCCCTATGAGGAAGAACCCTATCGTGACCAGATGCGACTCTATGGTAAACTGCATCGCCCCGCCCAAGCATGGGAAGTCTATCAGGCAATGGAAGCACTTTTCCGCAAAGACTTAGGGATTAGCCCTTCCGCCGAAACCCGTCTCCTTGCCGAAACGTTTCGTCACAACCCACGTACTACGGGAGGAACACAACCCGGAAAGTTGCCTTCTAAATTCCCTCTCCCAAAGCCTTCTTCGACCAAAAATGTCGTGCCTTCGCTTGTACCAGAGGTGGCAAACCTGCCGATGGCTTCTGCTCCTCCTCTGCAACTCACTCGATTCTTTGGGCGCACCAAAGAGTTACAGGACTTAAAAACAGCCTTACAAGCACCGGGAACCCGCTTGGTTAGTATTTTAGGGACAGGGGGCTTGGGAAAAACTCGCTTGGCAATCGAACTTGCCCAACAACTTTTTGGGGACTTTGGAAACCGGGTTTGGTTTGTGCCGCTTGCGGGTTTACCGGATGCCAGTCTGATTCTTTCCGCGATTATGCGGATATTAAACCTTCCGCCTGACCGGCAAGGCGACCCCTTAGACCGTATCGTTGCTTATCTTTCGGGTGCGCCGTGCCTCTTAATTTTGGATAACTTCGAGCATCTCCTTCAAGAAACCATTCCCTCCAAAGGAGAATCGCTAGTCAGTGGTGGGGCTAGTGGTGGGTCTACTGTGGTCGTTCGCTTGCTTTTGGAACGTCTTCCCGAACTGGTCTGCTTGGTGACATCACGCCAACCGCTTCGCATGGGAGGTGAGCAGGAGTATCCGCTTAACCCTTTGGAACTACCCAACGAAGCCGTTGTGCTGACCCCAGAAGCTCTATTACAGAATGCGAGTATTGCGCTTTATGTGGATAGAGCGCAAGCCGCTCGCCCCGACTTCACCTTAAACACCGGAAACATCGGAGCGATTTCTGCCTTATGTCGCCACTTAGAAGGGTTGCCTTTAGCCCTAGAGATGGCGGCAGCATGGATAAAAACCATTCCCCCCGCACGAATGTTAGAGCGGTTGGAAACCCAACTCGACCTGCTCGTGAGCCGTCGTCGCGACCTGCCGGAACGTCATCAGAGCCTACGCGCCACTATCGAATGGAGTTATAACCTCTTAGCTTCGGAACTGCGAGCGGATTTTGCCCGGCTTTCTGTCTTTCGCGGGGGGTGGTCGCTTGAGGCGGCAGAGGCAGTTTGTGGGTCACAGGTACTTCACCATCTTTTGGCACTACAAGAGCAGTCCTTGGTGATTGAGCAGACTTTAGAAACGGGCGATACCCGCTTTCGGATGCTGGAACCACTTCGTGAATTTGCTTTAGAGAAACTCCGCGAATCGGGGGAAGCCGAGGATGCCCAGTTCCAGCATCTGACCTTTTTTCTTCAACGGACACACGCCGCTCATTCGCATTATCACACCCCCGCCGAGCGCGAACTATTGGAATCTTTGGAACAGGAGCATGACAACCTACGAGCAGCACTACAGTTTAGTTTACGAAAAGATGCCCTGTTGGAAGTGCGCTCCGCAGGCTGCGATTGTGCCGGAAAATTATGGTGGTTTTGGCTTCAGCATGACCATATTAACGAGGGGCGGCAGTGGCTTTACCGTGCTATTGAGGTAGAGCCACGAGATAACCCGCTACGTTTGCATGCGATACTTTTGGGGGCAGGGCTTTTAGCCGCAGAGATGGCAGATATGGTGGAAGCCCGCCGACTGATTGAAGAGGCGACCGAAGCAGGGAATCAGACCGGAAGTCCCGCCGTGATTATATCTACTCGAAACGCTTTGGCGATTACTGCGTATGACAGTGGGGAGGTAGATTTTGCCCGCGAGTGTTGGGAAGCCAACGTAGTCATGGCGCGTCAGGGACAGTCTGACCTTTCTCTTGGTCATGCCCTCTCCAATTTAGGCGAGTTAGAGTATGACATTGGGGATATTCAACGAGCGCGTGAACTGCTCCAAGAGGCATTAATTGTGCGTCGCCGGATGGGGGTTGCCATGTATTTGGGGCGCAATTTGATGTTACTGGCAAAGGTGGCAATCACCCTGAACGATATACCGGAAGCCTCTCGTCTTCTCTACGAAGGAATCTCGCATCTCTGGGAATCCGGGATTGAGCGACGAATCCTTGAAGCCCTGGAAGCCACCGCCCAACTGAGCATCTTAGGGAATCAACCAGAACATGCCGCAAAACTCATTGGGTTTGCCAATAGCAATCGTGAGCGTATCGGTTTCCCACGAATGCCTAACGAGCAACATGTTCACGAAACTATCTTGCACCGTTTAACAGTGGCACTGACTCCGGTGGAACAAGCGGAATTGCTAGCGCAAGGGAGTGCTTGGAGTTTGGAACAAGCGGTCCAATACGCCCGCTCTATCCTCGAACCACAACTACCCCTTTCTGCCTAGTTCTGTATAACTACTTCAACAAGGCGTGTATGGTCGGTTCAATGGCATCGGCGAAGCGACGATACCCTTCCGGCGAGAGATGCAGAAGGTCGGGCATTATCGCTTTGTCTATCGAACCATCAGGTTGCAAAAACTTCGTGCCAATATCCATAAAGCGGACGGTTTTGCCGTTGTCCAGTTTCGCTGTTATCGCATTTATCTCTTGGATAGTGGTTCGCAACGGATTGTCGGCGGGATTCTGTGCGGGAAGAATGCCCAAAACCAGTATCTTCGCCCCCGGACACTTTGCTCGAATCGCGCTGACGACTTTCTGCACCCCCGCCGCGACTCCTGCGGGTTTGTACTGTGATACATCGCGCCAGAGGTTGTTCACACCGATTTTCAGCACGACCAGTTTGGGCGAAATCCCATCCAATGTGCCATGCAAATAGCAAAGGGGCTATCTGCCCCTCTCCTATTTGTTCTTTTTCAATCCGTCTATCACCCGAATATAGTGGTCAGCCACATGGCGCGGTGAACCGGGGAAAACAGGCTCATGCTTTTTGGGCATATGGCAGGTGATACACTTTTCTTTGGGGTTTACGGGGCAAGCCTTTGCCGGAACCGCCTTTTCCGGGCGTGTTTGTGGACTGGCATGACAGTTCATACAGACCGCGTTGTACCCCTTTTCGTCCATACTGACATCCGTATGTGGGTCATGGCAGGTTACGCAGGTGAGCTTTCCCTGCCCCTGAATAAAGCACTCACTTTGCGCTAAGCCATACGCCTGAAATAGGGTCGTCTTGCTACGGTCTAGGTTTTTTGCAATGACATCTTTTTCGGTACGGTGGCAACGTCCGCAGAGGTCGCTCATGGCGTTTCCATCCAATGACCCCAGTTTGTCCATAAAGACTTGCGCCATCTCGCCTGCTTGCATCGCGGCAACATGGCGATTCCCCGGACCGTGGCACGCCTCACAGCCCACCCCCAAAAACTTCTCTTCGGGCATTAGGTTGTTCGAGGGCAGGGTAATGGTGTGGCAACCAACACACTGCCGCGCCGATTCTCCCTGACTGACATTTCCCGGTGTTCCTTTGGGGAGGGACTGTTGCCCCGGTGTCTCATACCACTCCCGACGTGGGGGAAACCAACTGACCCGTGCCTCTGCCAACTGGTCGGGACCGACAACCGCCGCAAATGCCATGCCGGTTTTTCCAGAGCCGAAAGCAAGGTCTAACTTCTTCATGCCGCCTCCTTGTCCATCTGCTCGCCCAAATTCAAAGTGATTGCCTTTTATCTGCATCATAAAGTCAGTTTTGGGAATCTTCTCCAGAGGTGGGGTCTGCTCTCCCAAACTCTCTTGGGTCATAAAGCGGAGGGTATTATTGTGCCGACTCTTTTGGTGTACCGCGGCAATGGAGGTGTGACACTCGGTACACGCGGCATTTCCGACATAGGTATTGGGCATATCCGCGATAGCGACAGCCGATTTCTCGGTCTGTGCTTCGGATTTTGCCGGTTGTGTGGGTGTACAGGAAGCCACCCAGAAAATCAGAGTCAGGGGGAGGAGGAGGGCAAACAGGGATTTTACAGACAGCGACATCGAACTATCTATTCTTTCCAACAGCGAAGGGCGAGAACCTCTGGTTATCTTTGGTTCGTCTCCCCTATTCTTACACAGAACCCGTCACTTCTGCCAGTAGTCGGAAGAAACCACGTTTTCGTTCGGAGCGGATTCCCCAATCTACCGGCACACTCTGATAGCCATCCGTAAAGCCTTCGTCCTTCATCCGAAAGTCAAAGTATCCCCATGAGGCATACTCGCTCAAAGCGGCGATAAAGTTATTGGTGGGTTTATCAAAGTCAAAGTGGTCGTCCTCATTAAAGAGAATAGGCATGGGGCGATAGCCGGGAACTGCACGAGTTTGACGTACCATCTCTGCGATACGCTTGGGGTCAGACACACTATTCCCATGAATCAGGAGAAAATCGGAGGTGCGTACCACATTCTCTTTGGGAATCGTGTTTCCGCCATACGATGTGCTGACCAGCAGGTGTTTCCCGTTGACCGTGCGTGCTTTTACGCGCTCTATCAGTTCGTGGACTCGTTCTGGTTGGAGAATCGGGTGGTCATATCGGACATTGCACTCATTGTTGATTTCGAGCAGAATATGGGTATAGTTTTTGGTTAAAACCCAATCCACTGTGTTATCTACCGCCTGACAGACTGCCTTTTCGTCGCGGAGGCGTTGGTCTTGCCCAAAGTAGAACACGCCTAAAATTACCACCATACCCAGTTCATCGGCGCGGTCTAAAATTCGTGCCAAGCGGTTTAGATAGTCGGGGCGCAGTGTGCCATCGGCTTCGATAGCGGAGTTATGCCACGGTTGCTCTTTGGAGTAGCCTTGCGGGGAGCCGCCTTGAAGGTTCAGTGTCACGCCAAGCAGACCCTGTTTCCGCCATTCGGGCATCGCGGCGATAAACTCGCGGGTGTTGCGCTCGGCATCCCATTTCCCTGTATCGGGGTATGCCCATCGGGAGACAGTTTCTGGGTTGCGGTCATCGAAGATTCCTTGTACCATCCGCGAATTGAGCAGAAGCCCTTCAATCGTATGCCCCTTCCAAACACGCCCTTTGTAGGTCGGTTCGCCATTGATATGGAACGCCGTCCCCACAATGCTCACTGTGGTTCTTCCCATGTTTTTCACAACCTCTCTTAGATTTAATTGTTTATTCGTAACTTTGCGAACGTTTTCCTATCTCATTTCGGTATGAGATGCAGTTCGTCCTGATTTTCACAAGGTGAAATATCTTGCTCTCTGTTCTGGGCGATGAAGGAGTTTTCCATGCCAAAACGTTACACTCTCGGTGCTTTAGCGGTTGTTACTGCTCTCTCGTTCGTTGCGATTCCGACATTGGTGCTGGCGCAACAAGACGCTGCCCCCAAGCCACAAGCCCCGGCACGTCCCCCGCTCCTTGCACCGGGA
>Ga0224722_1000509_pt1 | contig 22605 bp, 37 predicted proteins | sample Balambano_FR1_Me_FD_161646 | JGI IMG/M metagenome (GOLD analysis project Ga0224722, IMG submission 161646) | Freshwater sediment microbial communities from Lake Towuti, South Sulawesi, Indonesia - Balambano_FR1_MetaG | ecosystem: Environmental > Aquatic > Freshwater > Lake > Sediment | place... | reverse complement strand
ACGGCCACCGGACTTTTCTGCGGAAACTCGCTCGTTGCTGTCTGAGCGCGCCAAGGAACAACATGCCGCTGGAACCTTGGGGCGGCAGACTTGGAGGGGAAATGACTGACACCATCATCATCGGTGGGGGCCTGTTCGGCCAGATCATCGCTGCTGAGCTGCGTGCCCAGGGGCAAGAGGTTCGGGTGCTCGACAATCGTGAACCGATGGCAGGCTCCAGGCCCGCTGCCTGCCTCATGAAGCCGAGCTGGTTCAGCGCCCTGGGCAAGGACGTCTATGAGCCCTCCCTGGCCCTCCTGGACCGCCTCTACGGGGTGAAGGATCTGCCCTTCGACGTAGCGGTCGGCAAGACCGGGAAACTGGCTGAGGCGACCGTGCACTGGTGTGACCCGGCGAAGATCCTGGCAGGGCCGACGGAGCATTGGTCGGTGACCAGGGTGGGCGAGAAGATGGACGGGGGCCGCTTTGTCGAGGTGTCTGGCCCCGGCCCGGCGCGCTCTCTGGAGCGTGTGTTCGCACGCAACATCGTGGTGGCGGCTGGCATCTGGACTGAGCGGCTGTTGCCCCAGGTGCGCCAGCAGGGCCAGCGCGGCATGGCGCTGCTGTTCCCCGACCACCACCCGCCGCGCGGGAAGATCAAGGTGTGGGCTCCCTACCGCCAGCTGGTAGGCTTCGACCGGGGCGACGGCATGTGGATCGGCGACGGCACCGCCATCAAGGCTGAGAATTGGGACGACGACCGCACCCGGACGGTGTATGAGCGTGAGCGACACTTCGCTGATGGGTTGCTCAGCCCCCTGGGCTTGACGCCCAATGACGGAGCGCGCTTGCTCCACGGCATCCGGCCCTACGCCAAGGGCCACAAGCCCTGCCTCCTTCAGGAGGTGGGGCCGGGGCTATGGGCCGCGTCGGGTGGCGCGAAGAACGGCACCCTGGCGGCAGGCTGGGCGGCGCACGAGATTGCACGGAGACTTGGATGAGCTGGGATCGCAACGTCGGCAACTGGACCTACGGCGCGGAGCACGAGTGGGCCGACTGGGACACCACCCGCCCGCTGCCGCCCGGCTACGGTCGCGACCGCAAGGACATCACGATTGTCAACTCGACCGGGGTGGCCAACGACCCCAAGGACCGGCTGCACCAGCGCGGTGGGGAGATCAACACGCCGCCCACCAGCACGATCGAGGGCCAGATGGCCTGTATGCGAGAGCTACAGGAGCTCTACCCAGAGGCCACGATCAACTATCGGTCCAACCTCCACCTGCACATTCGTGTCCCTGGGCTTAGGGACGACCTGGAGACCCTCAAGCGGGTGCAGACCCATATCCATGAGTGGATGCCCAAGGCATTGCCGGTGATCGAGCCGTTGGTGCTGCCCAAGATCGAGGCCCAGGAGAAGATGCCCGGCTACACCCAGGGGTGGAAGCGTCGCCTCCGGCGCATGCGGGCCAGCCACCAGACCCTCCTCAAGCCTGATCGGGTGGCGCGGCAACTCGCCGCCGAGACGGTCGAGGACTTCTTCCGTGCCGAGGCCCCCTGCTCCCAGGCTGGGGTGCCACAGATGCACCTTCAGCCCCGGCTCTCCGTCAACGTGCGGCAGCTGCGCGAGACCGACACGATCGAGTTCAGGCACTTCCCTGGGACGATGGACCCAGAGCTGCTGTCAATGGCCTTCACCTGGTGCGAGGGATACCTGATCCGCGCGCTCCAAGGCGAGCCGGTTCAGGACTTGATCGACAACATGGCTGCCCACTATCCGAACGGCATCATCCCCTTCCAGCCCTACGACCACTGGCTGGAGGAGCGCTACCGGCGCACGGTGCACGACGGTACCATCCCCAAGGACCAATTGCCGCTCAACATCGCGGCTGTTCTCAAGGAGAGGCGACCATGAAAGAGGAACCCAGGCGGTGGGGACCGCTCGTTATCGAAGAGGGCAGCCCGGCTGTGGGCTGCTATAACGCAGTGGTGACGATCGGTATCGTCCTGGCCATAATTGGCTTGGGTGCATGGTGGTTGTCATGAGTGATGAGAAGGTAACAGCGCTGCCGACCAAGCCGGACGAGCTGCTTGCTGCGCTGGAAGCACAGATGAAGTTCATGCGGGCCATCCCCCAGCATGCCGCGACGGTGGCCAAGGCGCGCCGGTCGCTCTTCATCGCCTACATGAACGAGGGCTTCACCGAGGCCCAGGCGCTGGAGCTGTGCAAGGGAAGTATGATATGAAAGTCCTCGTCGTCTGCCACGGCAACATCAACCGCTCAGCCCTGAGCGCCGCGATCCTGCGCCAAGAGCGCCCCGATTGGGAGATCCGTGAGGCTGCGCTGAAGGCGTGGCAGAACGAGCGGTGGAAGCCCGAGCGCGCCGCCAAGAAGATGCGGGAGGCGGCAGCCCGGTTGGGCTATGACCTGGAGCCCCATCGCTCCCGAGCCATCACCGAGGACGACCTGGAGTGGGCTGACGCGGTCCTCTTCATGGACGGCGGCAACTACAAGCGCCTCACCCGCATCCGTCCTTCCCCTGGGCCGGGCAAGCAGTGGGTCTCCCTGGGCTCCTTCATCGGCCTGAGCCGGATCGCTGACCCCAACTTCATGAAGACTGGCTCGAACGAGTTCAACCATGTCGTGCGTGAGATTGAGCAAGCCACCAAGGCTTGCGCCAAGAAGCTGATTGCGGTCGCCTTCTAAGCGCGGCATGGTTAAGGCAAGAAAGGGAGTGGCCCTGTGATCATCAATATTCGTGGCACGTCCGGATCGGGGAAGACGCACCTTGTGCGTCAGATCATGGCCGAGTATCCTACCAAGCTCCGGCACAAGGTCGAGGGCCGCAAGCAGCCCATCGGCTACGTGATGGCCCATCCCGAGCGCCGTTCGCTGGCCATCATCGGCCACTACGAGACGGCCTGTGGGGGCTGCGACACCATCGCCAAGATGGAGACCATCTTCGAGCTGGTCAAGGAAAGCGCCAGCCGGGGCATGGACGTGATCTTCGAGGGTCTGCTCATCTCCGCGGACGTGAACCGCCACGTGGACCTACACCAGTGGGCCCAGGAGAACGGGCAGGAGCTCGAAGTGGTGGCGCTGACCACCGAGCTCCAGGAATGCCTCGACAGCGTCAACGCGCGGCGCAAGGCCCGCAACCCGGACCTGCCTCCGGTCAAGGAGAAGAACACGATCTCCAAGTTCAACGGCGTCAAGAAGTCGCTGGAGCGGCTGCGCGCCGCTGAGGTGCCAGTGTTCGAGGGCAGCCGCGAAGAGGCGCTGGCCCATATCCGAGGGAAGCTGGGACTGTGAAGAAGCTGCTCTGGTTCATGCGCCGCGTCGCCTGGTATCTGCTCGACGAGCGTTGCTCGATGTGGGACGTGCTATCCATCTTCGTTCTCATTAAGCTCGTCGACGAACGGGAATGGGTCACGGCTGGTGTGACCTTGGTCCTGATGGCTATGGCCGGGGCATTCCTGAAGGTCATCACCCACGATCGGCCACCGGCATGACGGCTGAAGCCTTCTTCGCCACGGCCCGCGAGCGCTACGATATACTCACCCGCCGTCAAGTCGACGAGGAACGGGTTGCGCTCGGTGAGCAGCCCATTGGCCCACCTTGGACCGATGATCCCATCTACGCTGGCAGCCGCTTCTGCAACGTGTTCCGCGAGGACGATCGGGTCACCCGGTGGATGCGCGCCAACCTCACCGAGCCGCTGGGTGATGACCTGGCGCGCCAATATATGGCGGCGGTGGTGTTCCGCTGGTTCAACAAGATCGAGACCGGCGAGCTGCTGAAGCCCCTCCTCCTGGGCGATTGGGACACGGAAGAGGCTCGCCGCTTGCTCAAGGAACGGGTAGCTCGCAAAGAGACCATCCTCGGCGCGGCCTATATGATCAAGTCACCGTTGCGCGTGAACAAGGTTGACGGGCTGCTGGACTGCATCGACCAGGTGCGCGCGCGGCACATGGACCGGGTGGCTGGCATCCAGTGGTATCACACCTTGCAGCGAGCCCACGAGGAGCTGCTACCCTTCCCCTACCTGGGCCCATTCATGGCCTACCAGATGGTCTGTGACATGCGTCACTCGCCGCTGCTGGCCGACGCCACCGACACGATGACCTGGACGTGCCCTGGCCCAGGGAGCGCGCGCGGCTTGAGCCGGGTGCTGCACGGTGAGGTGGGGCATTTTGACTACAACAATGCGCGGCAGCGCGAGGAAATGGTGGCTCACATGGGCGGGCTGCTGGCCCTGGCAAGCCACCCCGACTATTGGCCGGAGGACTGGCCGCGCTGGGAGCTAGCTACCGTGCAGCACTGGCTGTGCGAGTTCGACAAGTATGAGCGTGTGCGCCTCGGGGAGGGCCGCGCCAAGCAAAGGTTCACTCCCCATAATGCAGGAGATCAGTGACATGGGTTACATTCGTATCACCGCCGAGATCCGTGATGGGATCATCGCCAACGCAGTTGCCCAGCGGTTCGCCGCCGACAAGCTGCAGATCGCCGAGCAGGAGGAACAAGTCCGTCAGCTCACCCAGGAACGCGACAAGGTTGGCTATGAAGCTGCGTTCAGCGAAGTCGACCGCAAGCGCCTGAGCGCCGCTCCGGAGGGCTGGTTCCCGAAGAGCACGTCCGTCAAGGTCGCGGTCGAGGAGACCAACGAGGTTATCCAGATCCAGTTCGCCGAGGCTCAGCGGGTGCCCTACGAGGTGCACGACAATCGTCACGGCACCCACATCGCCTCGATCATCAGCCCCGACCACCCCTACATGGCCGCGCGCAACGCGGTGCGGGACGCCAAGGCGATCCTCGACGCGATGCAGAAGGAGCTGAGCGAACGCGAGCGCGCCCTGCGTAGCCGGGTCAAGGCTGTCGTCGAGAGCGTCACGTCGGTGGCGCGCCTGGTCGAGGTGTGGCCGGAAGTGACTGAGCTGCTGCCGGAGGTTCACGCTGGGCCGAAGGGCACTCTGCCGGCACTGCTGATCTCCGACCTGAACGCCGAGATCGGCCTCAAGGCGGCAGCCTGACATGGAGCTTCGTGTCCGCAATGTGAACGACGCGCTGCCCGCCGCGCTTCAGCTTCTGGCTGAGCGCGGGGAGCACCGGGACAGTCGCAACGGCCCCGTCTCCCTGTTCCGCGAGCCGGTCATGACGACCTACGAGCGGCCCAGGGAGCGGGTGCTGTTCAACCCGCCCCGCGATGCCAACCCGTTCTTCCACCTGTTCGAGAGCCTGTGGATGCTGTCGGGGCGCGACGACGTCAAGTTCGTCGAGCGCTTCGTCAAGCGCATGCGGACCTTCAGCGACGATGGCAAGACCCTGCATGGCGCGTATGGTCGCCGCTGGATCAGCTGGTTCGGCTACGACCAGCTGCAGATGGTGATCGACGAGCTGCGCAAGAACCCAGACAGTCGCCGCTGTGTCATCGGCATGTGGGACCCGACGGTCGACCTGCCGCTGGCGGTCGGTGCCGGCAACCACAAGAAGCCCGGCAAGGACGTGCCCTGCAACACGCAGATCTTCGTGTCGATCGGCGTCGATGGCCGCCTTGAGATGACGCTGCTCAACCGCAGCAACGACATCATCTGGGGAGCCTACGGTGCGAACGCTGTTCACTTCAGCTATCTGCACGAGTATCTCGCCACGGCGATCGGCGTCGAGGTGGGGCGCTTCTTCCAGCTGTCAAACAACCTCCACGCCTATCACGCGACCCTGGAGCCCCTGGTCGCGGCGGGAGGCCACTACTTCACCGACGACCCTTACCACAACGAGGAGGTGGAGCCCTTCCCGTTGATGTCGACGGAGCTCGCTCGCTGGCGTGAAGACCTGTCCGTTTTCATGGACGTAGGTCCCACCCCTGGGCTGCGAGATCCGTTCTTCCGTCGGGTTGCCATCCCCATGTGGGTGGCGCATGAAGCCTACAAGAGCACGGACGGGCAGGAGCGCTTCGACCTGGCTCGTGAAGCCCTGGAGAATTGCAAGGCCACTGACTGGCGGCGCGCCGCCCTGGAGTGGTTGGAAAGGCGAGAGAAGAAGGTCAATGAGCCAAGCTAACGATCGGCAGATCGGGGGAAGCCACTACAAGCGGGATGGGGGAATTGAACACTGGGACCTGATTGAACGATCGGGCATCGGCTACCTGGAGGGCTGCGCGACCAAGTATGTGGCGCGCTGGCGACAGAAGGGTGGCGTCCAGGATCTCGAGAAGGCTGAGCACTATGTGCAGAAGCTGATCGAGCTGCACGACGAGGGCGTGCGGTTGCCCAGGGGGGTGGCGCGCATGGACCTGGTCAGCGCATTCGTCGCTCCGCTGGACGTGGTGGAGCGGTCGATCATCCAGCTGCTCTGCCGCTGGGATTGCCGCCCCCACCTGGAGGCTGTGCAGAAGGATCTGCGCGAGCTCATCCAACTCAACAAGGACAACTGACATGACTTCACTGGCTCGCAAGATCCGCCGCAAGCGCCTCGGCCCCAAGACCTACAACGAGATGTATCCTCGCCCGACCCAGCCGGTGCGGGGATGCACGCTGACGATCGTGGCTATGATGCGCTGCACCCGACCAAGGGCTGGAAGCGCTACTCCGCCCGGCGCTTGGCCGCACAGTTCCGCGTGGCTCAGCTCCTGGGCGCGTAATGCCTGGCGCTCTTCATGAGAGTGGCATTCGTCGCGTGTCAGAGCTGTTCCCACAGCTCAAGCCACCGGCTGAGACCCGTTTGAAGAGCCAGCGGCTGCGTGGGCGGCTCCTCTCGCTCTTTGTTGATGAACAAGAAGAGGAGCCGCCTTACCGTGATGAGGCCTACTTCAACCAGGAGCTGCCAAAGATACCACGGCATCCCGACCTTTGGGGCCTGGATCGAAGCGACGACGGAAACCATCGTCTGATATTGGCCGAGGTTGTGCACACGTCTCCGGTGACCCCTATCAAGCTACACTTGTATGGACACTATGCAATGTCGATCCTCGAATTGGGGCCGGTCTATACGGAATGCTGGGTGTTCAACTGCTCTGGTGTAATGCTTGAGCGTTATTTGGATCACGACATGGACTATTTTGCTATCATTGGGCGGCGCGAGGATCGCGATCACGACATACAGGCTTACCGCCGCGCGCGCAGCCTAGAGCAGGGCTTGCCGGGGCCAACGCAGTAATGGCCAAGGCATCCACCTACCTCCAGATGCCCCTGTTCGAGCCGGAGAGCGATTGGCGTCCTCCGACCATGGGTGACCTGCCCTCCTGGGCAGAGGCCAAGCGACTGTGTATCGACTGCGAGACCCGAGACACTCATCTCAAGGAGCTCGGCATCGGTGTGCGGCGCGGTGGCTACATTACAGGCGTCAGCTTCTCCATCGAGGACGGCCCCACCCACTACCTGCCTGTGCGGCACGAGGGCGGGGACAACCTTCCGGTCGAGGCTGTGTTCGGCTACCTGCGCGAGCAGGCCCGGTTGTTCAAGGGCGACCTGGTCGGCGCGCACCTGGCCTATGACCTGGACTATCTCTGGGAGGAGGGCGTTGAATTCCCCAACGTCCGCTTCTACCGTGACATTCAGGTGGCTGATCCGCTCATCAATGAGCTGCACAACAGCTACTCGCTGCAGTCCATCGCCGAGCGCCGGGGGCTCCCCGGCAAGGACGAGGACAAGCTGCGCGAGGCAGCGCGGGCCTTCGGCGTCGACCCCAAGAACGGCATGTGGCGCTTGCCCGCGCGCTTCGTGGGCCGCTACGCTGAAGCAGACACCGCGCAGCCGCTCCTGATCTTGCGACGTCAAGAGCGTGAGATCGACGAGAAGGATCTGTGGGACATCTGGAACCTGGAGAGCCAGGTGCTGCCAGTGTTGGTCCGGATGCGTCGCCGGGGCGTGCGCGTCAACATGGACAAGCTCGCCGGGATCGAGGAATGGTCGCTGGCCCAGGAGGCAGAAGCGCTCGCGCGCGTTCAGCACGAGAGCGGCATCCGCGTGGCTGTAGGCGACGTGTGGAAGGCTGGAGCGATCGCCCCGGCACTGGAAGCCATCGGCATTCAGCTCGGGACCACCAGCACCGGCCAACCCCAGATCGACAAGGACGTGCTGTCCGGCATCGATCACCCGGTGGCCAAGGCCCTGGGCTGGGCCAGGAAAGTCAACAAGCTCAGGACAACCTTCGCTGCTTCCGTGCGACGCTACGAGGTGAACGGACGGATCCACTGCACCTTCAACCAGATCGCGGTGGACGACGGGACCGGGGGCGGCATCAAGGGGGCGCGCTACGGTCGCCTCAGCTGCGTCGACCCGAACCTCCAGCAGCAGCCCAGCCGGGATGAGTTCGCGGCCCGCTGGCGCTCGATCTATGAGCCCGAGGAGGGCTCCCTCTGGGCCACCAACGACTACTCCCAGCAGGAACCTCGCTGGACCACCCACTTCGCTGCGGTCATGGACCTGGAGAAGGCGCGCCAGGCGGCTCAGGCCTATCACGACGATCCACTGCTGGACAACCATACCTTCATGGCGGAGCTCACCGGCCTGCCGCGCAAGTACGCCAAGAACGTCTACCTGGGCCTGTGCTATGGTGAAGGCGGGGCCAAGCTCAGCCACGACCTGGGGCTCCCCACCCGCTGGGCTCTCGCAGGCAAGTGGTCGATGGGACGGCGCGAGATTGAATACTTCGCCACTCAGCAGGAGGCGTTCAACGCGCGCCGCGAACGGGAGAGCGGCTATGTGTTCGAGGCAGCCGGTGAAGAGGCCCAGGGGGTGCTGGACGCCTTCGACGAACGCGCTCCGTTCATCCGCCAGCTGGCCAAGAAGGCTGAGGAGACTGCCAAGAAGCGCGGCTACGTCACGACCATCGGCGGGCGGCGGCTGCATTTCCCACAGCGCAACGACGGCTCCTACGACTGGTGCCACAAGGCGCTGAACCGGATCATCCAGGGCAGCTCGGCGGACCAGACCAAGGAGGCCCTGGTCGCGCTTGACCGCGAGGGCAGGTTCATTCAATTGCAGGTGCACGACGAAATCGATTGCTCGGTGGCCTCGGTTGAGGAAGGCAAGGCAATCGGGCACACCATGCGGACCGTTCGCCTCGCTGAGGTGCCGTTCAAAGTTGACACAGAAATCGGCCCCAGCTGGGGCGAGGCCAAGGAGATCTAGATGCTTTACCAGCCCCACACTGAATTCCGCTGTGACCTGCCAGAGATGCAAAAGTGGGCAGACGGTATCATGGTCTCCCGGCCCCGCGACTTCGAGATCGGTGTCAATTACTTGCGCCGTTGGTGGGTCATCCCCCGCAACTATTTCTCCAACGTCTACCTGCACGAGATGCTCGGGCCGGACGACGACCGCGCGCTGCACGATCATCCCTGGCCGAACACTTCAGTGGTCATCCGAGGTGGCTACCTGGAGCACACACCGGAGGGCGTGTTCGAACGCCACGAGGGCGAAGTGGTTCACCGCCCGGCGGATGCCTTGCACCGGCTGGAGCTGTTGCCCGGCGTCGAGCGCACGGTCAGCCTGTTCATTACCGGGCCGAAGGTCCGTGAGTGGGGCTTCATGACCGACGCGGGCTGGGTCCACTACAAGGACTTCGTCGAGATCCATGGCGACCGCTCCTGGCCCAAGGAGCAGGCGGCGTGAGCAAGTGGGACACCCGCTTCCTCGACCTGTGCGGCCATGTCTCTGACTGGTCGAAGGATCCGAGCTCGCAAGTCGGCGCGGTGATCGTCCGCCCTGACAAGTCGGTCGCCTCCCTGGGCTTCAACGGCTTCCCGCGTGGGATGAGCGACGCACCCGCGCTCTATGCAGACCGCGAGCAGAAGCTGGCGCGCGTCGTCCATGCTGAGATGAACGCGGTGCTGTCGGCCCATGAGCCGGTGCGTGGCTACACCCTCTACTGCTCCCATCCGGTCTGCGAGCGCTGCGCGGTGCACCTGGTGCAGGCCGGGCTCAGCCGGGTGGTGTGGCCCGAGAACGTGCCCTACTCGTTCCAGGAGCGGTGGGCGGACAGCACGCGCAAGTCGATCGCCATGCTGCGCGAGGCTGGTATTGAGGTCAGCGGCTGGGCTCCCTCGAAAGTTGAGAGCGATGCATGAGCGAGCAAACTATGAGACAGCGTGTCGTCCGGGGGCTCCGGTCCTTGGACGCGGTCTCTGTCGAGAACCCAGCCCGACCCGGCACGCCAGATGTGAATTACGTCGAGGGCTGGATCGAGCTAAAGAAGCTCCGGCGCTGGCCCCGCGATCCCGATGCAGTGGTGCCGTGCGTCCACTTCCGCACCGGACAGCGCGTCTGGATCAAGCGAAGAGCTCGCGCCGGGGGGCGCGTCCACGTTCTGCTCCAGGTGGGGCAGGACTGGCTTCTGCTCCCCGGTGCGGGGGCGGCAGCCGAGCTGGGCTACGTGCCCAGGGCCAGGCTGGAGGAAATGGCCGTGCGGGTATGGCACGGTGGAATTGAGATGAAGGAATTGAAGCGATGCCTCATGCAGATCTAGGGAGCCTGACGGCGGCGGAGCGGCTGCTCGTCGATCGTCGTCGGCGTGACGAAACCCAGGCGGAGGCGGCGCTTCGATACAAGGTCAGCCAGAGCCGCTACAGCCGCTGGGAGCGCGGGCTCGACGACCCCATCGAGACCCTGGGCCCAGGGCCGGTGCTCCCCCGCGTCAGTCCGCTCAAGCCGCACGAGAAGTGCCTGCTCTACCGTCGGCGTGTCGGCGTGACGCAGGCCAAGGTGGCCGAGGATCTCAACCGCTGCAAGATGTGGGTGCGCCAGATGGAGCGCGGTGAGGTCGACAGCACGGAGCTAGTCCAGTATTGGGAGCAGTGAGATGGCTGCACCGAAGACTGACAACGACGCAGCTGTATCATTCCTTGAGCGTTGGGCTCCCGCTGGCCCCTGGGTTCTCACTGCGATCCGCCCGGACCGCAAGTCCATTGATACGCAGAGCTTCGGTCCCAAGACGATCGCTCAGCTGCGCGATTGGCTGGAGCAATACAACGGGCGCTTCAACATCTACTTCCAGGTCAACCCGCCGCTCTATGAGGGTGGCGACAAGAAGACCAAGCGCGAGGAGATCAAGGAACTCGCATGGCTTCATGTGGACATCGATCCGCGCGCCGGGGAGGACATCGAGGAGGAACGCCAGCGCGCACTGAGGCTGCTCACTGAGAAGCTGCCCAAGGGAGTGCCTGCGCCCACCGCCGTGGTATTCTCGGGCGGCGGCTACCAGGGCTTCTGGCGGCTGACCGATCCCATGCCGATCAATGGCGAGCTGGAGCTCGCTGAAGAGGCCAAGCGCTACAACCAGCAGCTGGAGATCCTGTTCGGCGCGGACCACTGCCACAACGTCGACCGCATCATGCGGCTGCCCGGCACCATCAACCTGCCGGACGCCAAGAAGGCCAAGAAGGGCCGGGTGCCTACCCTGGCTGAGCTGATCTCGTTCGAGGACCACGCCTACCCGCTCGACACCTTCACCCCCGCGCCTACGCAGCAGAGCCCCGGCGACGAGGGCTTCTCCGGCGCGGCCAAGACGGTCCAGATCTCTGGCAACGTGGAGCGCATCGCAGACGTCAGCGAGCTCGACCAGTGGTCGGTTCCGGACCGCGTGAAGGTCATTATCGTGCAGGGCCACCATCCTGACGAGCGGAAGGAGAAAGACAACAGCCGGTCGGCCTGGGTCTTCGACGCGCTCTGCGGCATGGTGCGGTCGGGTGTCCCCGACGATGTCATGTATTCGATCATCACTGACCCGGACTTCGGGATCAGCGAGAGCGTGCTCCAGCATGGGGCCAACGCCCAGAAGTATGCGGTGCGACAGATCGAACGCGCGCATGAATATGCCATCGACCCTTGGCTGACGCAGCTGAACAACCGCTACGCGGTCATCGCCAACATTGGTGGTCGGTGCCGGGTGGTCGAGGAGGTGGAGGACGAGGTGCTGGGCCGGTCCCGGCTGACGCGCCAGAGCTTCGATGACTTCCGAAACTTCTATTGCAACAAGTTCGTGAAGGTCGGCGAGGACAGCAAGGGCAACCCCATCATGAAGCCGGTGGGGGCCTGGTGGATCAACCATCCTATGCGGAGGCAGTTCGGCAAGATCGTGTTCGCTCCCAATCGTGAGGTGCCTGACGCCTACAACCTGTGGAAGGGGTTCAGCGTGGCCGCGCGGCCCGGCGACTGCTCCCTGTTCCTGGCCCACCTGAAGGACAACGTCTGTCAGGGCAACGAGGACCATTACCGCTACCTGATGGGCTGGCTGGCGCGGATGGTGCAGCACCCTGGCACCCCTGGGCACGTGGCCGTGGTCATGCGGGGCGGCAAGGGCGTCGGCAAGAGCTTCGTCGCGCGGCAGGTGGGCATGCTGTTCGGGCGGCACTTCCTCCACATCTCCAACCCGAGCCACCTGATCGGCAACTTCAACTCGCACTTGCGAGATGCAGTGTTCCTGTTCGCTGACGAGGCGTTCTACGCCGGGGACAAGAAGCACGCCTCCATTCTCAAGACCTTGATCACCGAGGACACCTTGCAGATCGAGGCCAAGGGCGTTGACGTGGAGACCGCTCCCAATTATGTCCACTTGATGATGGCGGCCAACGACGAGCATGTGGTGCCTGCGTCGGGTGATGAGCGCCGCTTCTTCGTGCTGGACGTGGGCGAGGCCCAGCAGCAGAAGGCAGAATACTTCGGCGCGATCGCTGATCAGATGGACAACGGTGGGCGCGAAGCCCTGCTTCACCACCTGCTCACCTATGACCTGTCCGGCTACCGGGTGCAGGACGTGCCGCAGACCCAGGCGCTGCGCGACCAGAAGGATCTCAGCCTCACCGCCGAGGAGGACTGGTGGCTCAACAAGCTGGAGGAGGGCGTGCTGCTCCCCGACCAGGATGGCTGGCCCGCTGAAGTCATCAAGGACCACCTCACGGACGACTACATCGAGCACACCAAGCGCTGGAACGTGTCGCGCAGGGGCAACCAGACCGCCCTGGGCAAGTTCATGCACCGCATGTGTCCTAAGCTGGAGCCGATCCAGAAGCTGGCCAAGGTTGAGGTGCCGACCGGCGACGGCTATGTTGTCAAGGTCGAGAAGCGCTTGTGGCACTGGTTGCTGCCGGACCTGGAGACGTGCCGAGCGCGGTGGGTTGAGCTGCATGGGGCACGGGACTGGTCGACGCCTGCACAAGGGTCATTGCCGTCCACGGGAGACGTGCCATTCTGAAAATTATTTTTCGTCGCGCACATGTGAGTCTTGAGAAACTGATCAGTTAAGGTCAGCAGAAAGGTCTTGCCTTTTGCGCAGCAATGGAGTATGGTGATCAGGTAGCTAGGGAGATCGCTATGGCGCGTATGAGCATAGCCAAAGTGGTGATTGCCGAGATCGAGGCGGCGGGCTTGGAGCCCGAGCTCGTCCAACGCGGCAATCATCCCCAGGCCCGCTTCAAATGCGGCGGGCGCTGCTGGAAATACACCTTTCCTGGCAGTGCGAGCGACCATAGGTCTCTCTTGAACAGCCGGGCGGGCATCCGGCGACTGCTTCGAGAGGCCCTGGGCAAAACTGACTTGCCTTCGAGGCACGCCTGAAGTAAGGAAAGGCAAGAAAGGGAGATAACGTGAGCATCACCGTAGGAGCAGGCACCCAGGGGGCAGACAAGCGCGTTCTGCGGCTCACCCTCAGCGAGGGCGACGAGCGCCTGGCGCGCAGCTATTGGGGCGAAGGCCAGCCGCGCATCTGGTGGGAAGCCGAGGCCCTGAGCGATGGCCGGTGGCTCCTGAGCTTCCGCAAGCGCGCCAACGGCAACGTGCCCGCGATCCACAAGCTGCCGGGCGGCAGCGGCGGCGACCGTGAATACCTGACCTGGTCCTGGTCGCTCCGCGACAACGAGATCCCTGGTCTCCCCTCCATCCGCAAGAAGGCCCACAAGGGCGAGCTCCTCCGTTGGACCGACGACGGGGTGCTGGAGATCGTGGTGCGTGGCGACAAGCCGAAGCTGAAGCGCGCACCCAAGCCCGCACCTGCACCGCAGCCCGACCACAGGGCAACGCAGTCACCCACCGCCTGGCTGCGCTCCGACGCGCCTTGAACGTCGCCATCACCGACCTGAACGCCCAGGGCATCCGGGCGCGCGTCGAGCAGACCAAGCCCGGCGAAGAGGTTTTCATCTCCCTGGACCTGTAGGAGCACTGACATGCAGATCATCGCCACCTTCGAACACGAGAAGGATACCCCTGGCTCTCACCGCTACAAGTGCGTCAGCGGCGACGAGGGCGTCACCACCATTTATATCCGCAAGGCGGCGCTCAGGGGTGAGCGCGCCCCCAAGCGGCTTCAGCTTACGCTCACCCCGACCGACTGAGGAGCACACCTATGAAGAAGTCCATCATGATCACGACCGCGTCCCATCCGGCGGCGGCAGCGGCAGCGCTGGCCATCCACACCCTGCCGCAGGAATTCGAGGCATCGGCCGACAAGATCAAGGAGGAGGCCAAGCGCCAGCTCGACGAGCTGAACGCCTCCTACAAGGAGCGCCACCGCGCGGCCTGGAACGACCTGGAACAGGCCATGGGCCTGGATCCCGAGACCAACCACTCGCTCTGCGCGGAACACCTGGAAGAGCACGGCGTCGCCTTCCTCTCCGAGGCCGAAGACGAGCCGATGCAGATGGGCGGGCCGGGTGGCCTGAACATCGGCGAGATGATCGCCAAGGCGCTCGGCGGCAAGATGGTCGCTGGCGACGGCGACAGCGGCGTCGTCGAGGTGCCCCTCAACTGACCGCCCCGGCCCCGGTGTCCACGCGCCGGGGCCACCCTCTTGCAGGAGCACACCCATGTCCGCAGAGATTGTCCCCATCGTGAGCGAGGACAGCGCCCAGAAGGAGGCGAAGCTCCGCACCCTCTGGGCACGTGAACGCGCGCTCGAAGAGGAGCTCAAGGGGCTGCGCGCTCGCATTGCTCCGCTCCACTTGGAGGTTGCTCGTGAGAGGGGCTTCTTCATGTCCGTCTCTCGGGAAGTCCTGGAAAGGGAGCTGACCACCAAGAAGTGATTTCGCCCTGCGCTGGATTAGCGCAGAAGGCAAGTGCCCTCGGCCAGGAGGGATAACCAACCGGGGGAGACTGGCCCACTCTTCCTCTGCCCATAACGGGAGCACACCCACGATGAGTACCAAGACCAAGCTGCGTGCCAGCGCCGCCGTGCCCGACAACATCGGCGCGGCCATGATCGGCGAATTCATGGCACAGTTCGACCCGGCCCAGGCGTGGGCCAAGCGCGATGTGGACATCGACCACACCGGCACCAAGATCACGCTGCCCGCCGATCCCTCGCCGATGCCGCTGCGCACCGCGATCGAAGCCCTGGAGCGCAAGGCCCAGGACGAGGAGACCGAGCTTGACGTGCACGAGCTGATCGACGCCTTCCCCGAGGACGCGCTGGTCGCCTTCAACGAGGCCATGCGCCAGAAGTATGGCTGGGCGTCGCCGACCCCCAAGATGACCTTCTTCGGCCCGATCGCGCCGGACCTGATCACGGTCAAGACCGGCCCGAACATCGGCGACGAGGTGCAGGTGCCGTTCGGCCAGTTCACCCTGCCCGGCGTCGAGAACCCGATCCAGACGCACCGCCACCGCATGGGCGATCGCATGGTCCTCATCATCACCGGCTCGGTGCGCAAGCGTGAAGCGCCGGTGGTCAAGGAGCTCGCCAACCTGGCTCGCCAGATCCTCGGCGAGGGCTCCATCTACAAGGGCAAGGCGATCCGCCTCAAGGTCGACGACGACGGCGACCTGGTGCAGAGCGAGGCCCCGACCTTCCTGTCGACCGCCTACATCAACCCCGACGAGCTGGTCCTCAACCCGGACGAGCTGGAGCAGGTGCGCGCCGCGCTCTGGGCACCCGTCCAGAACACCGAGGCCTGCATCCGGCACAAGATCCCGCTGAAGCGCGGCGTCCTGCTGGAGGGCACCTACGGCACCGGCAAGACGATGACGGCCAACGTCACGTCCAAGGTCTGCGTCGACAACGGCTGGACCTACATCCTGCTCGACGACGTGCGGGCGCTGAAGGAGGCGCTGCTGTTCGCACAGCGCTACGCTCCGGCGGTCGTCTTCGCCGAGGACGCCGAGCGGGTGGCCGAGGATCGCGATCAGCGCGGCAATGACCTGCTGAACACGATCGACGGGGTGCTGTCCAAGAACAGCCAGGTCATCACGGTGCTGACCACCAACTTCGTCGAGCGGCTCGACAGCGCCATGCTGCGCCCCGGTCGCCTCGACGCGGTGATCTCCATCCGGCCTCCCGAGGCCGAGGCGGTCGAGCGGCTCATCCGGCTCTATGGCCGGGGCCTGGTGGCCCAGGGCGAGGACCTGAGCGAGGTCGGCGCGGCGTTGGCGGGCAACATCCCGGCCACGGTGCGCGAGGTCGTCGAGCGGTCCAAGCTGGCCATGGTGGCCAACGGTCGCGACCAGGTCGCCGCCGAGGATCTGCTGATCTCGGCGCGTGGCATGGAGCGGCACCTCAGCCTGCTCGCGGGCAAGACCCCCGAGCCGACCGTCGAGGAGCGCGTGGGCCAGGCGTTCGGTGATCTGATCGCCAAGCGGCTGGGCCTCCAGGACGACGAGGGCGACCCGCTCCTCGGCGACCTGACCAAGTCGGTCCACGAGGCGCACTGCACGGCTCATCAGCTGACCGACGCGGTCGGCGGCATGACCCGCGCGGCTGGCTCCTCGGCCAAGACGGTCGCGGCCATGGCCGATACCCTCGAGGAGGTCGACGAGCGCACCAAGAAGATCCTCCACGAGGTGAGCTAGGGCCGCAGGATGCGCGGTGTGCTTCGGCGTGTCGCGCGGCCCAGCCCCCACCACCGTCCCGTCGGTGGTGGGGGCACCCACCCTGCCAGGAGATGACAATGGACCACAACAACCGCCCAGACCACACGGCCCTCCTGGGCCTCCCCGACCGCGAGCTTCGGCTCATGGCCGGGGAGGCCACCCACCAGCACTACAAGGGGGGCCTCTACCGGCTCCTCGGCCCCTGCCGAGACGCGATGACCGGTGAGGCCCTCGCCTACCGGGCCAACCTGGAGCCGGTCGTGATCTATGAGCACTGCTACCCTCACGAGCGCGAGCTATGGGCGCGCTCAGAGCGCGAGTTCGGGGAGGAGGTGGAGTGGGCGGACGGTGTCCGCAGGCCGCGCTTCAGGCGGCTGGGCACTAGCTGATTGCTCTTTCCGGCACCCCGAGGCACACTTACCCAAGAAAGCGAGGAGCACCAATGAAGACCCCATGCAAGAGACTGAGCCGCCCGGAGACCCAGGAGGAGCGCCGCGCCCGGCTGGCCGAGCGCCGGATCCGGCAGCTGGACCGCCGCCCCGGTTTCATCCCTGTCCCCAACGCGCGGGTCGACGGGGCCATCGCCACCCAGCAGGCGCTGCTGGCCGCGACCGGGGCCTACAACGCGGTCGAGGCGCTGCACGAGGCGCGCCGCCGCGTGGCTCGACTGCTGCCCCCGCCGCCGATGGTCAAGTCTCATCGCCGCAGGCCCTCCAAGAGCGACAACCCGGAGTATCGCCGTGGCAACCGCTGATCTCTACACCCACGTGGCCGAGGTCGCTGGCACCGATCGGGAGACCGTCAAGCGCGTCCTCATAGCGGCGGGATACTCCGGCCCGGACGAGAGTTTCCAGGAGCGGGTCCACGCCTGGGTCCACGACTTCTTCCCCGAGCACGGCGTCAACGTCCCGGAGCGGGCGCGGCGCTTCGTCGAGGAGGCCATCGAGCTGGCCCAGGCGGTCGGACTGCCGGACCTGGACATAATGCGCAACGTGAGCCGGGTGCTTCAGCGCGCGGCTGGGCAGCCCCACCAGGAGGTGGGCGGCACCATGGTGAGCCTGGCCGCGCTCTGCGCGGCGGTCGGCCTCGACATGCGCGCCGAGGGCGAGACCGAGCTGGCCCGCATCTCCGGACCGGGCATGCGGGAGCGAATGCGCGCCAAGCAGGCCGAGAAGGTGGCAGACGGGGTGGGTGAGTGACATGATGATCGACTTCGAGGACCGGATGCCCGCGCCGCCCCTGACCTGGGGCGAGCGGGCGCTCATGGTGATCGCGGGCGCGGGCAGCCTCTACGGCCTCGTGGCCCCGCTGGTCACCCTGTGGGACCTGCTGGCGTGAGCCGCCTGGGCATCGTAGAGCGTCTCTACTGCGAGATGCATATCACGGTGGAGCCTGCGGTCATGTCGACCGGCGAGTTTCGAGAGCTGGTGGCCGGGGACACGCCCGAGCGGGCCAACCAGTGGCTCTTCAGCGCGTTCAGCGAGGACGACGTGGACGGGATACAGGGCAAGTGGTTCCTTACGAGCCGCGCGCCGACCCAGGCCCAGGCCATGACCATGCTAATCGACAAGGTCACCGAGCTGCGCGACCTAGGGCTCACGGTCAGCCGCGCCAAGATCGAGGACACCGTCTTCGATACCAAGCACGGAGACATCCTGTGACGGGGCGGCTGGTGTTCGCCAGCGAGGCCCAGGCGATGCTTGTCGCCGAGCGTCTCAACTGGGAGACCCGGAGCGACGTGGGCTACCTGACCCAGGAGACCGGGCCGCTGCAGCTGCGCCGCGTCATCGTCGAGATGGGCGACGGACGGCTGCCGATCGTGGTGGCCACGCCCCGCTGGGCAACCGGCTGGCGCGCCCCTCTGGGCTGGACCGTCGAGTTCGACGAGAGTTTCCCCGAGGACGTGGCACTGCGCCACCAGGCGGAGGCGCGGGTGCCCCCGGCGCGGGGCTGCGCGGGATGTTCCAGCGCCGCCTGAATTGGGCTTGCCCAACGAGGTGAGAAGGACTATGAGGGCCTGAGCGGAGGTCTTCATGAGCGAGCCATCAACCATCATCTTCTCTGAGGTCGTAAAGCACGGCATCCATCAGTTCATGCCGGGGGTGGCCTACGGCTTCGAGGATCTCGACGCGGCCCCCTATTTCACCGCCATGGGCTGGGCGACTGTCTCTGACAAGGAGCCGGTCAAGGTCTTCACCCTCGGCGAGGTCGACATCGACCCGGAGACCATCCACGGATCTGGCCCCCGCAAGGGCCAGCTGGTGCTGGGAGGTGACGCCTAATGGCCAAGTCTGTCCACGACGACGTGCTCGACGGCGCGCTCAACATCATCAAGAACAACTGCACCCGCATGGTCGCATGCTCGGCTCAGCCGACGACCTTCACCGAGGCCAACGCGACCTTCGCGCTTGCGAACGTAACAATGGCCTCGGGCGACTTTACCGCCGCCAATGGAGATACATCGGGACGCAAGCTCACTGTCGCCTCGAAGACCGGCGTGAGTGTGACCACGAGCGGCACCGCCAACCATGTCGCTCTTCTCGACGTTACCAACTCGAAGCTCCTCTACGTGACCACCTGCACCGCCCAGGGTGTGTCGACCGGTGGCACCGTGGACTTCGGCACCTGGAAGGTCGAGATCGCCGACCCGACCTGATAGGAGCCGCCAATGGCCTTCGCCTCTCTCGGTGACTTCGGCGTAGGATACATCGCAGGTCGCCGTCTGCCAATCAACAAGGCCAGCATCGCTACCCAGGTGGCGGGCAGCGAGGCCCACCTCTGGGCCTCTGCAGGCTTTCCGGCGGCTGGCACCACGCCCGCCGCCGCCGCTGTATGCAGCGATGCCACGGTCGGAGCGCTGCCCCTGGTCTCTCGGTCCGGGGGCCAGGAGCGCATCATATCCGCTCTGGAGCTGACGGCGGATACCGCCGGACTGTGCCACTTCGTCGAGGACCGCCTGATGCACATGGGTGGTCTGAGCGGCACCCTGACGACCGCCCAGACTGTCAACTGCAGCCTGTTCGCCAATCTGGGAGTGAGCAACCTCACCGAGCGGATCGGTGCGAGTGACTACTCCGAGGTAGAGTGGTTTCTGGACTGGTATACCGCCACCGGGGCGACGATCGCCACTCCCACCGTAAATGTCACCTATCATGACGGCACGACTGGCACTTGCAACGTCTGGGTGAACGGGGCCACGGCCCTGCCCGCCTCGGTGGCGGCGGGCAGGCGCTACAAGATTGTGCCGACCAACGGAAAGTTCATTCGCTCCGTGGACAGCGTTACTCTGTCGGTGTCGACGGGCACCGCCGGAAACTTCGGGGTAACAGCCGTTCGCCGGAGGTCTCTGATCGTCCCCCTCATTGCCAACCGGGTAGAGGAGAAAGGGTGGGACGGAACGCGAGCGGCCAAGATCCCTGACAATGCCTGCCTTACATTCTCGCAGCTGTGCATCACCACGTCTACCCGCGCGCTTCTGGGGGCCGTTCACCAGGCGGTGAAGTGACATGACCCAGTACCGCACTCCGGGCGGTCTGATCCCGCCGAAGGCGGGATCATGGCACTGGAACAATGACAGGATCCGCCCCTTCCTGGAGGCGGAGCTTTTCGCGGCATCCAGCCTGGCTATCGCACCGGACAACGCGGCTCACTCACACGCGGCTGACAACGTCACTCTCGGGACCGCCCCCTCTCTGGCCCTGCAGAGCGGCGCGCATGCCCACTCGGCCACCAGCCCCGCCGTGGTGGGGCGCGCGGCCCTGGTCATCGGCGATGCCATCTCCGCGCATACTGCCGCCTCTCCAGCGGTCGTCGCCCGCGCGGCGCTCGTCGTGGCGTCTGGCGCGCATGCTCACACCGCCACCTCGCCGACCCTGGCCACCGTCAGTCCGATTGTCGCGGCGGCGGGCAGCCACGCGCACAGTGCTGACAACGCGACCCTGACCTCCCGCGCCGGACTGACCGTCGCGGCGGGCAGCCACGCGCACAGTGCTACCAGCCCCTCGGTCATCTTCTCCAACGCCCTGGTCATCGCGGCGAGCAGTCATGTCCACACGGCCAACAGTCCGACGCTCGCGAGCCGGGCGGCGCTGCTCGTCGGCTCGTCGACCCACGCGCACACGGCCACGTCCCCGGCTCTGGTCTCCCGCGCCGCGCTCGTCGCGGCGGACGCTGTGCACGGACACGCCTCGACCTCCCCGGTCCTGGCGTCCCGCGCGGCCCTGACGGTCGCGGCGGGGCTGCACGGCCACGAGGGTGGCTCCCCGACGCTCGTGGGGCGCGCCGCTCTGGCGGCGGCGGACGGCCTGCACGGCCACTCGGCTACCTCGCCCACCCTGGCGTCCCGCGCGGCCCTGGTCGCGGCGGACGGTCTCCACGCGCACCAGGGCGGTCCCGCCTCCCTGGGCATCGGGGGCAGCCTGACCATCGCCGGAGCGGCGCATGCCCACGCGGCCAGCTCGCCCACCCTGGCGGCCAGGAGCGCGCTCGTCGCGGCCTCGGGCACGCACGGCCACGCGGCCACCGCCTCGGCCCTCTCGTCCCGCTCCGGCCTGCTGGTCGGCTCCTCGACCCACGCGCACATCGCCGCCGAGCCGGGGCTGGTGGCGCGCTGGAGCCTCACCCCGGCCAGCGCCGCGCACGGTCTGATCTCGACCTCGCCGACCCTGGTGCACGTTCCCCGCGTACAGGGCAGCGACGGGCTGCATGGCCACGCCGCCGCCGAGCCGGGGCTGATCCCGCGCGCCACGATCGCGGCCAACGACAATACCCACGCGCACACGGCAGACATCGTCGTGCTCACTCCGCGCACGTCCGATCCGCCCGCCGAGGAGCGGATTGTCCGCCTGGGCGAGGGCGACCCTCGGCTCGCGACAGTCAGCGGTCAGGCTCGATCTGTCATACTGGATTTACTGCCACAGCTGTCCGAGGTAGGGAAGACCACGCGCGTCGCCCAGAGCAGTGGCGGCCCGCGCGCGGTCAAGGCTCAGGCGAGGAGGTAGGACATGGCGCTTACGTGGCCCGACAAGGATCCGGACGAGGTTCTGGACTACATGATCGACTGGACGGCGCGCCTGGCGGCGGGAGAGACCATTGCCAGTGCGAGCTGGAGCGTGGATAGCGGTCTGACAGTCGATAGCTTCAGCCACACCGATACTGCGACCACCATCTGGCTCAGCGATGGCACGCACTTCAAAACCGCCGTGATCCGGTGCCTTGTCGTTACCAACCAGGGTCGCACCATGGAGGAGCGGGTCGACATGAACATCCGCGCCACCTAGCCGCCACGCTCCCTGATCCGCGCGCGGCAGGCGGTCATCGCCGCCTCGTCTGGCGTCCAGTTCCGCCGCCACCCCGAGGGAAACTCTGCGAGGCAAGGCAGATCGGTGAAGGTCGGCCTGTAGCCCCGCCGCTGCATCTCGAGAATGAGGCACCGCTGCCGCTCCCGGATCCAGCCCAGGCGGCTGTAGAAGAAGCGGACGTGGCCTGGGCCGAGGACATAGGCGTCGGGGTGCTGGTCCGGCCTCTCTCCGCGAGCGAGCGCTCGTCGAGCCAGGCCGTAGACGCGGGGCAGCTCCCGGTACTCAGCCACCAGATGCGGTCCAGTCAGCTCCTCAACGGGGATGCAATTGACGCGGGTCACTCCCGGCTCGCCTGAGGCATTGGCCACACGCTGACGGTGCGTATATGTGCCTTCCAGACCTTGTCATGAGAGGCCACGCCCATCTGGATGTGGCGCGCGGCGATCTCCGCCGCCTCGAAGTCCTGGGCGTCGATAAGCCACTCCCGGACACGCGGCGCGACATCGGCCTGGGCCTCGACGGCGGTCTGGCC
>Ga0224722_1000508_pt1 | contig 22669 bp, 26 predicted proteins | sample Balambano_FR1_Me_FD_161646 | JGI IMG/M metagenome (GOLD analysis project Ga0224722, IMG submission 161646) | Freshwater sediment microbial communities from Lake Towuti, South Sulawesi, Indonesia - Balambano_FR1_MetaG | ecosystem: Environmental > Aquatic > Freshwater > Lake > Sediment | place... | reverse complement strand
AAAAGCATCTCTCTGCTTCATGTGACGAAAATATCCTTATTACGCTGGAACTAACTACTTAACACCCCTTACTTCTCACCAATGACTTCAGGTTGCTGTCCTAACAGACAACTTAAGCAACCTAACGTCATAGTTCAACGGCGGCAAGTTTCTTGAACTCTGAGCGATCGCCTCTCCTCCGTCCGTTGCAACGTCGTGTTAGCTGGAGCACGCACCGATCGCCTTCATGTATCCTAACTTATCCCTCTTGAACGATCGCCCGCATTCCCCCTGTCATCACCGATCGCGTCATGGACGTTGCGGGATGAGCGATCGCTTTCACTCACTGTCCTCTCCGATCGCTCGATGAACTTGTCGGAGGAGTCGATCGCTTTCATCCACGAGTGCAACACCCTGATACGGAGCCAGCTAACGTCATAGTTCAACGGCGGTCTGTTCCTTGCATGCTAACCGATCGCCCCCTTTCCGTCCGTTGCAACGCCGGGTTAGCTGGAGCACGCACCGATCGCCTCTCTGTTCCTAACTCATTCCTCTTAACCGATCGCTTTCATTCACAATGCCATCACCGATCGCTTAGTGGACGTTGCACAACAGCCGATCGCCTCACTCACTGCCACAGCCGATCGCTCCTGGAACTTTTCGGTTCAGTTCGATCGCCTCATCAACGTGCCTCAACCGATCACTGGATGGACTTTTCGGTTGGGGTCGATCGCTTTCAACTACAAGTGTAAGACCTTTGTGCGGAGCCAGCTAACGGCAAAGTTCAACGGCGGCAGATAACCTCGAACTCTCACCGATAACCTTTGTTCCGTCCGCACCAACGCATTGTTGGGCTGCGCTGCTATATGACATTGACTGAGTAGGCACGGATTGCTGTATCCACTGTCGCAATTATCAAACCATTTTGTAAAGCTTGACAGATAAGCATTCTGTCGAATGGATCACGATGCAATGGTGGCAATTTAGCCAGTTGAACCACACTACTTTCATCAAGGGCAAGACTGGCAATTTGATGAAGATCGCGCTGTTTGGGTAAATATGTTTCGGGATGCTCCGGCAGAGGTAGTTTGCCCAACTGGTATTTGACAATTGCTTCCCAGACAGAAACTGCACTCAGGTAGACCTCATTGTCTGGATCACGAATTGCATCTCGAACATCTGTTGACAACTTGGTATCGCCACTGATGAACCATAAAAAGATGTGCGTATCTAGCAGAATCTTCATTTGCCTTCAAATGCACTGAGGAGATCTTCTGGCAAAGGAGCATCGAAATCATCTGGAACGGTAAATTCGCCTGCACACAAACCAAATGGTCGCAATTTCTTACTACTGGTAATAGGTCTCAGTTCAGCAATCGGTTCATTAGATCGGATAATGACAAGGACTTCACCTGCCTCAACACGCTGAAGATACCTTAATGGGTCACGCTGGATTTCATCGACAGTCACATTTGACATTGAATTACCTCGATATTAAGTTTAGGTTTGGTAGATGAGCTTTATTGAGATGCAGTGGACTATTATATAGATTCAAGAGTAGAGCGGATTTGCACTGATATATCGCGTATTGTCTCAATTGCCTTCCGAAATCTGTTAGTACGACCTGTAATAGAAGAACGACGAGCAGCAAATTCATTAGCAGCCTGCCTTGCTTTGACCTGCTCCAGCATTGAAAAATATTTTGTACTTACTACTACTTCTAAATCTTTCTCAAGTTCTAACATTTGAGCTATTAAGATTTGCCAGACTGCCTCTGCAACTTCTTCGCGAAACTCAATAGTTTTTTGAATATAATGCTTCTCTAAAGTTATTCTTATTTGATTTGTACGCTCTTTCATATCTTCTGGTCGAACAGATTCAGCCGCATTGTTTATGCGATGAATTTGTGTTCGGGCAGCTTTTTCAAGTCCTTCTAATATCTCATTACCCTGGATCTTCTTATTAAAGAGAGAATTATTGACTGGCTTATATACTAACAACTCATCTAGTCGAGCAGCCCTTTCCATTACTACTCCATCAACATTGCCTTGAAAGCGAGTCTTCAGTTTCTGCATTATTGCTTGAAAGGTAGCAGACACGTCAGCATCATATTCAACATCCGCATAAAATTCGTCTAATAGATTATTTATTTTTTCTATAAGTTGATTTACAACGATATTTACTTGTTGCCTAACTATTTCTAGGAATCGTTGTTTTAATAACTGGTTGAGATTGTCTACCACTTTCATTTCAATCTCGAAGTAATATGGATACTTACGCAGATAATTATCCGAAATGATGCATGTGTAAACTTTATAGGCATCAGTGCGATCCCCTTCCTTGATCTCTTGTCTCAGAGTTTCTTCTAATTCCTTAGATTGAGATTGATCTGTGAACATTGTACGTCGAGCATTTGCTACTTGATCACGAATGTCGCGCAGACTTTCTCCTAGTTCCTTCTTGCGTTGACTTACGTGTTCTGCTGTGAGTCGTCTTGTTTCATCTCTCTCACTTTGCTGTAACTCACCTTGAATTAAGGATTCATCGGCATCCTTCCGAGTTCCTAGATAGTAAAGAACTGGCTGGCAAAAGTTTTGCTCAGCATTTGTAATTGTAGTTTCTAAAGTCACCTTACGTAAATTCTCATTGAGAAACTCTAGAACATTGCCTCGCAAGGAGGGAATTTGGCTTTCCTGAAAAGCTGTCTCATGCCTGCCACCGTATCGAGAAGATAAGACATCTTCGTAATCTGAAAAATGCTGCTGAAGTTTTGAATCAGATGGCAATTCTCCCTTTTCAGCTAATTGAGCTAAAAGACCATGAAGCGCATTCGTCGTGAAAAATTTGTAGTCATCTGGAACAGCAAACTCTTCCATTTTCTCCCGAAAGTTAACAAGAGAAGATTGCTGTTGCTGGGCAGTTAAAGAATCCCATCGATTTAGTACCCAGAAGGTTTTTCGAGTAATTTGGGACTCCCCTGCGCGAATTTTCTCCATGATTTCCATTTCATCACGATCAAATAGTCGAGTTGCCATCAGCACAAAAATTACGGCATGAGCGTCTTGACTAACAGAACGAAAAGTCACTTGTCGATGTCGAGGATTAGAGACACTGACTCCAGGTAAATCAACCAAAATTACATCTGATGGAACATCATTTGATTGAATAAATACCTCAACCCGATCTAGAAAAATTGCTTGTGACTCATCTTTAACAAGCTTCTGCATTTCTGGAATTGAGCGTTGTTCAATATGCCGCTCAACAGGAAAATCTTGTCCCTTACTTTTTTCAAGAAATAATCTAAAATTTTCTACAAGCCGGTTACCTCTGCCTTCCTGCACCATCGGCTTTACTTTCTCGAATATCTCCTGAAATGGCGCATTTGCTAATTGGGGCATACGAAATGTTTCAGCAATTTCTCTACGGTAAAGCTCACCCAGTGCTTCTACCTCATTTGCGTTGAGGTAATGAATTTTGGCGTACTCGTCCCCAGAAGTACTGCGTACATAAGTAGGAACTGCCGTAGTAACTTCCGTTGACTCTGGCAACAAATACCGACCGAGAAAAGCATTGATGAGAGAGGACTTCCCAGCACTAAATCCACCTACAAATGCAATCGTAAGATTTGGATTTCGCAAACGGGAAATATCACGATCGAGAAGAGCAAGCTTTTGCCCTGTCTCTTGAGGTAACTCGTTGAAAAAGGCAGCATCTCTGTACTTAAGATCGTCATAAACTGCTTTAAGTTCTGTAAGGTAGGTTAAGAGCTTTTGACGATTTTGCTGATATAGAGATGCATCCATAGATTGTCTCCTGCTTTATGTCTCAAGATCTGCGGCTTGACCACCAGTATAATCTATCCAAAAAATGAAGCCTGTTAGAAGGCTAGATGTCTTTCCTTTCCCTACAAGTTTCCAAAAACTCAAATCCTAAAGATTTCGTGAACAACTTTGAATCACTGTCATACAGATAACCTTCAGGTCATGCCTCGACCAAGAGACTAAGCAGCCCAACGTCATAGTTCAACGGCGGCAGGATTTTACAATGAAAGCCGGTCGCCCTCCTTCCGTCCGTTGCAACGCTGTGTTAGCTGGAGCACGCACCGATCGCTCCCGTATACCTGAGCTATCCTTCTCAACCGATCGCTCTCATTCCCCCTGTCATCACCGAATCGCGTCATGGACGTTGCGGAATGAGCGATTGCTTTCACTCACTGTCCTCTCCGATCGCTCGATGAACCTGTTGGAAGCGTCGATCGCTTTCATCCACGAGTGCAACACCCTGATACGGAGCCAGCTAACGTCATAGTTCAACGGCGGCAGACAAACTCAGCAACCCAACCAGCAGCTTTCATCCGTCCGCTGCATTGGAGTTGTTATGCCGCGATCGCTACACTAACCAAATTTAGCTTTGTGAAGACTCGTTCAGTTGCTGCTGAAGTTGCTGAACTTCTTCAATCGATAAGCCTGTGGAAGGGGCAATTACGTCGATTGCCACACCTCTACGCAACAGATTGAGCGCGATCGTCCGCTTCTCGTCTCTTTGAATAGACTGGTAAATCACAGATTCTTGCATAATGTCCCTCTGCACCAAACGATAAATTACGTTCTCCTCTAATCGTAACCCAGCTAAAATCGCTGAAGCTGCCATCAGATTCGACTGTGTTGCGGTGTCTTCAATCTGATCCACGATTTCAGTCACTTGGCGCAACGTCTCTGCCGGATTTGCCGTCTGCCCCAATGCCGCAAACGGTAGCAAACCAGGATACTGTAAGAAGACTGAGCTGGGTTGTTCCCACAGCCGAATCACGTCAAATTCGTGGCGAGTGCGTTCCATGACATAGGCTGTTTCATAGACAAGCGGAGAGGTGGTCGGCTTCAGATAGATCACCACCTGACGCATCGTTTTATTTTTGTAGCGTCGCTTCCCTCGCACCCGATAATCCAACATCCGAAATGGAATTTCTTCCTTTGGCGACGTTTGGAACTCGATATGAAGGATAGAGTCCTCAGATTGAAGCAGAATCATGGCATCTGCTCGAATCGGGTCGAGGGAGAGTTCTGAGGGTTTGATCTCTGTCAGAGTTACAGGTGAGCCGAGTAGCCAACTGGCAAAATCAGCGGAGAAATTTTCAGCCAAGAATCGGCAGGTATCGTCGTACATGAAAATAGTCGAATTGTACGACTTGATCGTATGACTCGATTGCGAATAAATCTAAAGTTTCGCAGATGATTGTTACTGAGAGACCGCTACATCAATCCATCATTCTTATTGAGCAGAAATTACACTGGTTCGACAGTTTTGTTTTGGGGCTATTTACCTTTCGATTTACCGCGCCAGTGATCCCGTGAGGATTCAAGTATGCCTTGCATCCTTTTATGCTCTTCTAATCTATCCTGTTTTTTCTTCTCTAAATATTTTTTAGTCTGTTCAAGTTGTTCTTGTGCTTGTTTCTGATATTTCTTTGGGGCAGCTTGCGCTTCTCGAATTTGTCGCTGTAGATACTCCTTGTCTTTTTTAGCTTGAACAGTTGTGCCTTGTTCTTCCGCTTGTATAGTTTGTTTCGTTAATTCAATCGAGTGGTCAAACCTCTTCACAAGATTTTGGCGCTTAGCATTACTACGAGAAGCAAAACCAAGGAAAATAACTACAGCCAACCCAGCAATCGGTAGTACGACAGTTGAAAAAAACTCGTCCATAGTTAATACAGCCTGTAAGAAGTGTGATTGTTTTACTGAGACTTGCTTTGACGCAAATTTCTAATCTTCGATACCCATGAATTTTTTTCCCTGCATTTCTGATTGTTCTGACCAAAAAATTAACGGATTAACCTTTTGATCGATGATTATCCGCTCGATAAGCTGCAAGTACTCTGAATTTTGAGCTATACGAGCATAGTTGAGGATGGTAATTTTCGTAGAATCTGTGAGATATGTAGCTGTGCCCACAAACACAATAATTGGGAGTGTAACCTTCTTTAAACTTCTCGCAGCCACAGTCCATACAGCGATTGAACCCGCTCGTAATCTCACAAGACTTTTGAAGGTTTGCTTCTGACATCGCAACATCTCCTAAAAATATTTCTACACGAATGGGAACTGAGCGGCATAATGAATTGTTTTCCGCATTTAATCAAGGATTTTTCGAGCTAATTTGTATGCTCCAAAAGCACCAAGCCCTGTCAATCCACAAACTACTACTGCTGAACCAATCGGATTTGCAATCACTACAGCCCAAGCCGCAGGATGAAAAACGACATTGCTGAATACAGCAAAAGGACCAGTCGCACCCGCAGCCCATGATGCCGTTGCAGCAGAAGCTGCCGCAGCGTTGGTCACCGCCGCACCCGTCATTGCGCCACCAACTGCACCACCTATTCCTGCACCTGCTTTAACAATCGACTTACCTGCTTCATCTCTAGCCGACATGATTACCTCCAGTCTTAAAGTTTACGCTTTTCCTTTAAAAAACTTGTCAACCGTGCCTCAACCCCTGACCGAGCGGCATAACGGCTCAAATCAGCGGCGGCAGATAACCTCAAACTCACCACCAGTGACTTTCAACCGTCCGCTGCATTGGGGTTGTTAGCTTGCGTCCAGTGCTACTCTGTCTGTCGTCGCCTCCAGTAATCAGGTCTACGTTTTCCATGTGCAATTGCAACCACCCAAATGCACTCTTCAAGCTCTGCATAAAAAACCAAGAAAGGAAACCTTTGAATTACATACCGACGTATCCCTATGACTTTGTAGACTGCTCCTAAATTTGGATTCTGTTGAATTTTATCGAGAGCTTGTTCGACTTCCAGCAGAAAATCAAGCCCTAAACCTGCCTTTTGATCTTCATAATAGGCAACTGCTTCATCTAGCTCCTCAATCGCTTCGCTGTGAATAATGACAGGCTTCACGAATATTTCTCTCTCAACTCGGTGAATACTTGGTTAGATGGTTTACCGGAGGCAGTGCCTTCGTTGATTTCTTGCATCCGTCGTATTAACTCGACATCCCATGCGCTCTCTACGTCATAATCGACCTCTTCATCCAGCGAGTGAATGAGGAAGTAAGCAAGCTCTGCACGATCCTTAACAGAGAGTTGAGAAAGCTCAAGCTTCAGTCTTTCCGCTGTTTCAGTCATTTTTGCTTCTCCTGTCAACTTATCCTAATCCGATGAGACTAGGGCTATTAGTACCGAATTTAGCAGATCGATGACTGATATAGCTTGACATCCACAGAAAATATTACATAAAATAATTACTGTAATATTTGTTGTAAAAATTATGGTTAGCTCTTCGCCACAACCTGCCATAAACCCTACATCGCTACTTAGCCATCTGGGTGTTGACAACGAGGTACGAATCGGAACCACCTCGTCGTCACCTTTCACGGGTTCGCCAACCTTTGATGAGGTTCCATTCCATGTAGATGTCAATAAGCGTCCAAATTTAGGCACATATATATTGATACAAAGTGATGATTGTTGTATGGCTCACTATGGACGTATTACCAACGGTCAAGAAGAGAACCCACGAGCAGAACCCAGCCGCCTTCAGCAGAATCAGGCATATCAAGTAGGGCAGCAAGAACCTCGACAATCAGATTTGTCACCTCACGTTACGCGAGTAATGATGACGGAAGTTTTAGGGCAAATTTATTTGGAAAAGGGCAACTTGATAATCAAAGACCCTGAAGTATTACCTCAAACTGGAATGAGCGTTTATGAGTTTCCGGTTGAATCTATTCCAACACTACTAGATGCACCAAAGTCAAAGGAGGATGGTTTATTCTTAGGTCACATTGAGTCAGGAGGAAAAAAGCTTGAGTTTCTCTTACCGCTAGATGCTCCCGCCCGACACATGATTATCTTGGGCAAAACTGGGGTTGGTAAAAGTTATGCCAGTGGCGTTTTCGTAGAAGAGATGATTCGTCACAATATCCCTGTTGTTGCGTTTGATGTTTTGGGTGACTTGATTCCAGCAACAGAATACAAGCAGGGACGAAACTTAAAAGCAGCGCATGATTTTCGGTTGCCTTACTCAGTAATTGGTCGTAGAGAGTTCCTTAACTTTGTCTCTAATTTGACAAATGATCAGGAAGAGATTGTAGGTGTAGCTTATGAATCCATTTATGCTGAAGCAATGGACAGTTTAAGAACAACTGGAAAGCTAAACATCTCTTTTGATCGGCTTATAGATGAGATTGGAAGAGTTGCTAATGAGTTTGGACAAGGTGCTGTCGGAGGCAGAGCAGTTGGTAAGGTTCGAGCTGCAATCAACAGAAATCCTCTTTTAGCCACCAGTATAGGAGGGTGGATTGAAGACATTATCAATCAGCCGATCGTTAATATTTATGTTGGACATTTAGGACAGAGTGCAAGAAACTTGGTCGTAGGTGCTTCTGCAAGAGTACTGCAACTCCTACGGAAAGAGGAGAAGATTCCTCCATTTAGCTTCATTTTAGATGAAGCTCATTTCTTTCTCCCAGGCGGTGCTGAATCTACTCCATCAACTCAAGTAATTCGTGAAATGATTCGGACTGCACGCCATGATGCAGTCAGTATTGTATTAATCACTCAAAGCCCATCCTCAATGGATAGACAGACACTATTAGTTTGTAACACTCGATTAGTGTTCGCACTCGACCCAGATGATCTGCGTGTAGTTTCAGGAACATTAGGTGATTTGCCAGATGCAACCCTAAAACGCATCCCAAAATTGGCTAGAGGCAAAGCAATTTTATCATCAAGCCAAGATATCCTTCGTCACCCAGTCCTCATCAAAATTCGTGAGCGTGAAACTCCCGCAGCGGCTCCTACTCCTAATCTTAGTAAGGCGGTGCAACAATGGCGCAAAGAGAACAACCAGAACTAACTGCACAACTTATCCTTCAATTGTTACAGGGGCAATCGAACGGTCTAACTGCAACCGAAGTTATTGAAAAGCTCCAAAATCAAGGAAGTTTTTCCCCTCGAGCAATTCGTAATCTGCTAAATGACTTGATGGCAGAAGGAGTCATCATTCGGACGAAGCAATGGGGAAAAACAGCAGGAAAACCTCCTTTTGCTTATTTTCATCCTAATGAAGTTCCGCAGCAACTTAGTTTGATCGATCAAATTATGGGTGTAAAAACCCAAATTCAAACAAAGACTGAGTTGGAGCGAGAACAACTTTCCAGTGAGGATAGAAAGTCCAATGATGAAGCTCAATCCGTTCTAGAAAGAATCGCTAGAGAACATATTCAATCTGATCGCTATGCTTGGGCGATCGCTCAAGTTGCACCTCAACTGGCGCAGCTAAATCCGGCTGATCTTCTACTAGAAATGGTTCAATGGGTTGTCAATGATATCAATGGATTGGCGGATCAAGTTGATGAAGTGTGGAACAAAGATCCAAGAAAAGCAGAGGAACTCGCTAGTAAGTTACAAATGCGGTTAGATTGGGTCAAGCGGTACTTTCAACAAATGTGGAGACTGGACAATAAGCGGCGAAACATTCCTGGAGTTCTAGAGTTACCATCTCAAGCAAAAAACTGCAAACTAGGGGAACGAGCAGTTATCCCTGACCTTGATGCAGTATATCAACGTTTGAAAGAAAGGGTAAGAGGCGACTTTGTGATTGAACAAAGGCAGATCAAGTTGAATGTTCACAAAGCTGCTGCTGGAACAGACGCTTCTGTTGCAGATATTTTCTTGGAGCATAGACAAGGTTCCTTTGTACCTCCCGACCCGGTTGCTGTCACCACAGCCGCCGCAGCCCTAATTTCTCATGAAGGTAATGCCCAAAACTCCCCTATTTATTTGGATTTTGATATTTTTCCTGATCAGTTACGGGAGTACGGCGATCATCGAGCAGCAAGTGAAGGGCTGTTATTATCGCCAGCACTTAAACAAGTTTTGCCAGAGAAAGACTTTAAACATTCTCGGATGGCAGCAATGGATTTGAGACAGTATCTCGAAGATTTGAGGGTTTTGCAGAAGAATGCTAAGTGGCGACCAATTGGTAACTTACCGACTTTAGATATTATGCCAAAGGCTTCTCTCATCTTTCGAGATGGGCGTATTTTTCCGCTAGTTCATCGTATTGATGATTACGAATCTAGTGGGTTGTATGGTCAGATCGTCCGTAAGGAAATTGAAACCTTTTCCTACGTTGTTCAGCCTACACTCTCAGGTCCAGCCAGCAATGTTATTTATGCAGCAGCAGTTAAAGATCCAGAGATGTCTTTCTTAGCTCCAATCATTTTCTGGTACATTTATCAACAGGAAATTAAGTTTGACGATGAGATTGTTGCTACCAAAGAGGATATTTACTCAGTTCCATTTGGTGATACAGCAGTTGCACACTTACTGTTTCTAGGGCTGGCAAAGAAAATGCCATTAGCAAAACAAAGCAACTCTACGATGGGAGTATTCGTTACATTTCGTGGAGTAAGGCGGTTCTCAGATATTGGCATTAAAAATATGCCACCTATTTTGTATGGGGAATATAGGCTAGTAGATGAGAATAACATCGAAGATTGGCATAGCTACGTGCGCGAACGGGTAACAGACAAAGAAGATAGAGGAGAAGAGGACAAAATCGGGGCAGATGAATACGATCCGTTTACCTATTTGCTTACTCAAGTAGGTACTTCTATGTGCTATGCAGCTCCCGCTAGCATGTATGAACCTATGAAGAAGTCGAGTAGTGGATCGCATTTCTTGCTCCCCCGATTGGAAGTAGCGATCGACATTCAAAACCAAAAACAGGAACAAGATAAGCTTGATCGAATGCTATCCTGGTTGGCATCTGGACACTTTTGCCTAGATGACGGTCACAGCCAAGTTAAATTTACAACAAATGACAGGGGCAGTAGATTACCAATTTTAATTCCCGACGTAACACTTCAAGCTGATAATGCAGCCCGATTTGCTCGTGATGTTTTGGGTGAAGAGGTACAGGATGAACTGCGTAAGTTGATTACTGACCTGAAAAAACGCCTTAAACCCTAAGCTACTTCTTCATAATCAACTAGCTAAAACCTTTAAATCAACTATTTGAACAGCTTTTCGGATTGTAGGAGCCAATGAACTTACTAACTCCACAGGAACAGCATTTCCTAGTTGTGTTGCGATCGCAGTTCTGTTTCCTTTGAATTTATAGTGCGAAGGAAATGTTTGTAAGAGAGCTACTTCTCGTAAGGTGATAGCTCTATCATCTCTTGGATGTGCAAAACGCCCACGAGTTACATCAGTGCAGCCTGTTGTCAAAGTTGGAGCCACTCTATTCCACCACATTCTCCCATAAACATCGCAATGACCATCATGATTTTTATGGCAATCTAAAACTAAATGTTCTGGCAGAGAAAATCGATTTCCACCATCTTTAGGAATATGTTTCAACCGTTCTAGTGCTTGTGGTTGGTGATTGCTAGCGCAATGTAAGGGATCGTTTGGATCTTGTTCACCTGACGAAAGTGCAAGTAAATGTCCAATCGCTGCTTTAACAGTAACTCGCGCACCTTCAGGAGTAACTGCATCAGGCAAAGCAAGAGGCTCAACTTGTAGAGTAGCTAAAAGAATGCATCTCTTTCGACGCTGAGGTACGCCATAATCTGCCGCATCAACTGGGATAGGTAGACTAAGTTTATAGCCAAGTTCTTCTAAATCATTTCTAAGTTTTTCCAGTAGTATCTTGTACTTATCTGTAGCCAGTCCAGGTACGTTCTCAAAAAAAATGACTGCTGGACGTAAGACCTTTGCAAATCTCGTAGCTTCAAAGATCAAATCAGATCTTTCATCAACCTTATTAGAGCGATTTTGACTGCTAAAGGGTTGGCACGGGGCACAAACAACTAAAACGTCTAAATCCTCATTTTTTAAGTCATCTCTGAGAATATCTTTTGGATCAATTTGCCTAATATCTTCGGGGTAAAGATGTACCCCTGGATGATTAGCTTCGTATGTTTTACAAGCATCCTTATCCTTATCTACAGCAGCAACTACCCGAAAGTTGTGATGCTTCAAGCCTTCCGTGACACCACCACAGCCACAAAAAAGATCAACAACAGTAAGCCATCTTCTCGGATTTTTCTGCTTCTTTCTTTTAAGTGGTTTGATTTTCATATCTCGTCTTCAATGTATTCAATTAAGTCATAGGGTGTTACCTTTTCACCAATCCTTGATAGCTTTGTGATTCCAGCGCAAAGCTGCTCTAGCCTTTCACCATTAACACGCGGCATATTTTCAGACTTTTTCAGGTCAGACATTGCATTTCTGCTAACTCCGATAAAGTCTGCAAGATCTTTGGCAAGAACTCGATGTCTAGCCATAACTTCGTTTAATCGCCATCGAATCAAGGTTTTAGGTGATATGGATGAACACCGTAACTATATCTCTAAAAGAATAACATGGATTGATCCAGTTTATCGCACATAAATCAAAGTCTCACTTGTATAAGGTCTGCAAAGCCAAATGAATAGTAGGAACTCAATATTCAAGTTTTTAAGTCAGCTTGCACTATGCTAAGCTCGACCACTCACTGACAATATTTGGGTTGTACCCCCACTAACAGCCCAGCAAGCTAACGTTTCGCTTGAGCGGCTGCAAATAACCTTGAACTCAGCACCAAGATCTTTCGGCAGTCCGCTCCAAGCGAATTGTTAGGCATCACCAGCGTGTAAACCACTCCTACGGTCTTACCAGGTATTCGGTTCGCGAACCATATGCACGATGTTTGCGGGATTGATAAACCATCCGCCTCTAAATCCCTCAGGTAACGGTTCAATCGCGTTGCATTGTATAGCTCCTGCCTTAGCAAGGTGCGCCGCAGCAGTTGGAAAATCGTCACTATAAAGTTCTAACCAAACCTCAGCTTGGCTCATGCCCGGTGCCTCATCGATCCACAGTTGATTGGAACCAAGCTCAAACCCAATAGCAGGAGCCTTGTTCTCAATAGGTTTCAGACCAACCACATCCCGATAGAACGCTATGGTCGCTTCGTATTGGTGAGGCGGCACCTTCATAGCGATGTTGACACCACCATAAATCTTTGTACTCATTGCATTACTTCTCCAGAAGATTTCGTAGATTTTGTACTTGTGGAGTCATGTTAGCAATTCTCAGCTATGCCACTTTACGTGTACACCCCTCTTCGTTGTGATGCCTAACGTTCCGGCTGAGCGGCTGCAAGTACCTTTGCAACACCACCAAGATCTCTCGGCAGTCCGCTCCAGCCGGATTGTTATACCGTTTCTTACGATCAACTCTCCGTACCTCGATCAACTTCAACTTTGTACGGAGCCGTTGAGTTGTTGCTGAAACTGAACTTTCTCCTGACTTAAACTCTGAACTTTAGTACGTCAGTCGTTCGCTCGGGGAGTAATCTGTCAACTCTAATGTCCGATCTTCAATGTCGCCGACGAGTGAACCATGTGCCTCAGCCGTCACCTCCTTGATCTCCGCCCATTCTTGATCAGCCATGAACGCTGCCCACTGCTCCTTCATTGTTTCCGTGTCAGACCACTCAAGCAAATAGACAAACTCCGTGTGGTTATCGTGCCGAGCTTCCCAGGTTGCCACAATCTTGAAGCCGTACCGCGCCATAATCCGCATTGCATGATCGTGGAACCGTTCGTGGAACTCCGTTTTATTGCCGTCGAAGATCTCGTAGATACGCAGTTGGTGGATGACGCTGCCTGTCGCTTTGACACTTTTGCTAGGGGTTTGTGAAAGTCCGATAGTGGTGCTCATGACAACAATAAACACAATGACTAGAACAACACGCAGAAATGTCTTGGTATGAATCATGGATATCCCTCTACCTGGCATAGTTGATGTGTTCTGAATAATTCGTACTGACAGTCACTTGCTGCCAAGCATCCAAATCTGTTTTGACCCGTTCCAGTTTTTTCTGAATTAGGCTCATGGCATCTGTGCCTAATGCCAGTCGTATCGGGGGATGAGGACTTTCCACAGCTTGGATGATGGCTTGCGCTGCTTTAGCAGGATCGCCCGGTTGCTGACCATCCATCTCTTTGAACCACTGCAAGGTCGCACCACTCACCGAAGCATAGGCATCAATGGATTGCTCGACTGTTGCCAGAGAGCGTCCATTAAAATCGGTGCGAAATGCCCCAGGTTCAATCAAAGTCACTTTCACTCCAAAAGATTCAACCTCCTTAGCTAGAGCTTCAGACGTACCTTCCAGGGCAAATTTAGCCCCACAGTAGAGGCTGCTTCCGCCAAATCCTACTAACCCTGCTGTGGATGACAGATTTACAATGTGACCGCTGCCTTGCTGACGCATCACAGGCAAGACCGATTGCATCAGACGGAGTGCCCCAAAGAAATTAGTTTCAAAAAATTGATGTGCCTCCTCATCACTGACTTCTTCGAGGGCAGCAATCATTCCATGCCCCGCATTGTTGACCAGCACATCAATTCGACCAAAGGTGGCGATCCCAGTATCAATCGCTGCTTGGATGTCTTGAGGCGATGTTACATCCAGACGGACAGCCTTTGCAGTGTCTGGATAGTGTTCAACTAAAGCGCCAAGTTGCTCTGGTTTGCGAGCAGTTGCCAGCAGGCGATCGCCTTTCTGCAATACCGCTTCTGCGAGGGCGTGTCCAAACCCGGTTGAGCATCCTGTAATCAACCAAACTTTAGAAGCGATAGGATTTTTATCTGAGTTCATTGGTTCTCTCCAATTATCAAGAACAATGAGACGCGCCTCATATCTCTTACGGTAGGAGACAACTATATGACTGTCCAATATATATATGATTGAGATTAATAAGTTAGAGATATAAGTGTCATGGAACTACGGCACCTGTACTACTTCATCACGGTGGCTGAGGAACTTCACTTTAGTCGAGCAGCAGAGCGGTTGCACATTTCTCAACCCCCGCTCAGTCAGCAAATTCAGAATTTGGAAGATGAACTCGGAGTCAAGCTGTTTGAACGAACCAAGCGGCAAGTGCATCTAACAGAAGCAGGCAAAGTGTTTTTAGAGCGCTGCTATCTGGTGTTAGCTCAACTCGAACAGGCGATCGCAGTGACCCAACAAATCGGGCGAGGTGAGTTGGGACAGTTAGCGATCAGCTTTGTTGGTACCGCAATGTTTACGTTACTACCAGAGATTTTCAGGGTTTTTCGAGAACAGTTTCCGGCGGTAGAATTGCGATTGCATGAACTGACGACTGCCCAACAAATTCAAGCCCTATATGACAAACAGATTAATGTCGGCATTGTTCGATCTGCCATCAATGAGCCAGGTTTGAGTGTAGAGTGCTTTTTGCCAGAATCATTAGTCCTAGCGTTGCCAGAAACCCATCCGTTGTCTGCCCAGACTCAAGTGGCTCTATCCTCATTAGCGAATGAACCATTTATCCTATTTCCTGCCACAATGGGACCCGTCTTGTATGAGCAGATTATTGGCAGTTGTCAACAAGCTGGATTTCGTCCGAAAGTGGCTCAAGAGGCAGTTCAGATGCAGACGATCGTCGGCTTGGTCGCAGCAGGGTTAGGCATTGCAATCGTTCCCGCCTCTTTGCAAAACTTTCCAAGAAGCGGAGTCATTTACAGACCCTTAAAGGAGGAGATTCCTAATACTGGACTTTATCTGACTTGGCGGCAGCATGATTCTTCACCAGTAGTCAAAGCATTTCTCAACTTGGCACGGAAGACGACTCAAGGGGAGACAACCTGCAAACCCAATCAGCAATCGGTATAACGTTCCGGTTGAGCGGCAGCAGATCGACCACAGAGATCAACGAAAAGACTCCCAACTGTCCGCTCCAACCGGGTTGTTGTGCCGCGTCTCCACGCCATCTCACAATCCAACAAAATTCAACAATTCGTCCAGACTGCTTATCTCAAGTCTCATCTCAACAAGCTCATGGTCAAAAGCGGCTTTGCTAAGCAATCGCCCCTTAATGTAGCATAGCTCTCTATTATTCCAAAGTTCATCACACTTTGCTTTACTGGCATCTAACTTCATAGCTTCTACTCGCTCAATCAATCCCTTACGCTTCTCTTTTTGTTCAGCAATATTTCGTGCTGCTAATACATCCTGAGCATACTGTTCTGAGGTATCTTTACTAATTACTGTTGGCTCTAATGCAGGATGCGGACTCGATAAATAGAAAATGCTTACACATACCAATATCAGGCAGCACAGGATGGTAATTACCTTTAACGTCAAGCGAATTGGGGATTGAGAAAGTTCTTTTGCCCTATGAATTTCTTCCTCAAGAGAGTGCAGAGGATGAGTCTTCATCGTGGTTTTGTAAAGGGATGTGCCAGCGTCGTAATCTAGATCTATAACAATGGCTTCCCTAATTTCCTCATCGTGAAGTAATTTCTTACATTCAGCATCAGAAATTCTTAGCTTGTAGGAAATATCTACAGCCGAAAGCCCATCGGGATGTTCATATAACAGAGTGAATAGAGCATCGCTGTAACAGTGATTCGGCGGGTATTTCCTCAAATTCAACATAATTAAGATTACTCCTATGTGGCTGGAGAGATCATCTTCTTGAAGAGAGTTTCCTCAATACTTGCAACATCCTGCCGATCAGCAGGTTTCATATTTTCACTAATAGTCTTTTCTGCTTTAATGATTAGTTTTTCTATTGCCCTTGTATCTTCTGGCGATAATGCAACTTTATCCACATCGATTCGCAATTTAAGATTCCATGCTTTGTCCTTTAACTCCATGATTTGCTCTTCTATATTGCGCTGCCTGTTATCAAGCCAGTCTAGTGTTTTCCTGAGCATAGCGAGACGTTTAAGTGCGTAAGCTTGTTCTAAATGTTGATTTTGTGTTCTAAGGAATTCTTCATGAGAAGGAATGTTTAATGCTTTTAGATCATTATTTAGTTGCGTGTAAGCGGTTCGATATTCCTCGCTACGCTCTCGGTAAAGTGGTTGGAGCTTCCAAGTCATATAGTTCTCTAAGTCAGAGATAGCTTTATTTGTTTTATCAAGCTGACCCGTAGGCTTCTGTTCCCATTCTTTGCTGATCTTACCCTCCCTCTGCTCAAATTCTTTGCTGACTTTCTCACTAGGGCTAGTCAATCCAGGGGAAAAAACCCATCCCAAAGCAACTATAGCTATAGCTAAGCATAAGTAAAATGCCAATCCTTGTCGCTCACCTAAAGACATCTCCTTTCCGTCACGCCCAAAGATGAAGGTGAGTACCATACCAAAAGCACCTATTGCGAAGGGGATCAAGATTAGGATAAAAATCCCCCATAAAGCACCGCTAAAATTGTATCCAACATCCGATGACACGTCATAGCACGTACCATCAACTGAACACAAAGTTTCTCCGCAACCTGTCAGACCAATGAGGAGTAATGACAGAATCAAGAACTTTAATGACTTATAACTGTTAAGCATTGATATCTCCTTGACCCTTCATCCTCTCAAAATTACAGGATAGCTGAAAAAAATTCTGAACGCTGACAAGTCAATCCCAAAAAGCCGCCACAACCAGTAGACGAAGCGGCACAACGTTCGCGCTCACCGGACGCAGATCACCTTTGCAACTTAATCGACAAATCACGGCGTTCCGGTGCAGCGCGGTTGTTAGGCGGCGGGCACTACACAATATAAGAATCTTGAACTTCAAATTTATGTAGCTGGTTCCACAAGCAAGGTGAGATTTTGACGACCTACAACAGTAACTTTCGTACCAGCTTCAAGAACAACATCTTTGGAACATTTAGCCATCCACCAACTCCCTAAAAATTTGACTTGTCCAACTTGATTGGGACTGATAGTACGAGTGACTACTGCTAAACTGTCCGAATTCAACTCGGACAATATCAGTGGAAACAATTTTCGATAAGTCTCAACAAGCTTTGCATTATCTGGTAAGCTCTTCAAGGTTGCCTCAAACATTTTGCTTGCTTTTCGAAGCAATGCTTCTTTTCTCTCCGTATCAGTGATTCGTTTTGTTTCTGCCAAAGTTCTCACTTGTTCCAGTAAATCTACTTTGTCCTCTGGCGATAAATTTGTGTCTTCCTCAACTGCTTGCTGGAGTTGAGACAATACTTCTCCTAGACGTTCACCTGTAAAATTGACTATTTCACCTGAATTATTAACTATATTCCCTACATTCATGCCACCGTAAATTTGATATTGTCCAGACATGATTTATAACTCCTTCAGATACTTGTGTAAGGAAATCTACTTCTTTCCAAGGTAGAAATTATCAACACGAGTCTTTGTTATTACCGTGTTTGGTCTTTCATCATCTTCTAGAGAAAGTCATATTGGTAGACCAAAGTTTCCAGAAGAGATGTTGCTTTCATATTTTCCATACTGTTCATCTTTGATGAAGAAGGACGTAACATATTTCAGGTCAGGTCTTTCAGAATTTCTTGTCCATGCAAAAATCATTAGGTCATATTTTCCAACTCGCACGTCAAGTTTTTCCCCTGTGAATTCAGGATTCCAATCGAACCTAACTATTTTATTTACAGAAGAACGACCACCCATTGGAATAGGTTGCGCCAATTCTTCATCCTCAAAATTTCCTCCATCACCAATTTTTGCGAAAGTAGTCCAAGTCATGTCATAGTATTCGTTTTGCTGCTGTCTTCCTATAAGAAGACGAATTTTATAAACTGTCCCTCCTTGAGGACTCCAGTTATAAAAAGTAATTGGTATGTTGAAAGTTACTCCTACAATGTCGCCACTAGGAGTCTTGACTTTGCTTGGGAAGAGAATAATGTTTCTTCCTACCAATAATTTGATTTCAGCCAATCTGAAATAAGCAAAGTAAGCTACAGCTATCGATAAAATCAAGCTAGCTACAGATATAACAATTGTTGGTAGGCTCACTTGCTGCATAGCATCCTCAGAACACTTTTGGACAGCAAGGGTATAACTGCCCAACTCTAGTGTAAATCTAAACAGCTTGCCTCACCAATACCTATAAAACATAGATTAATGAGCAGGTAACCTCTACGAATACTGATAGATTAGACCCACTGGCTCTCCCATCTCCATACTGATAGGACAAGCTTATAGCATTCTAATACTACGTTTCACCCGTTGGACGAGCATTTTTGTGACATTATATACAGTCTTAGCCTTGGATCGGGGAGAGCCACCCAACACAGCAAGCCTTTGATAGCCACAAAACGCTCCAATAAGGTTAGGTTCACCTCAAAACTTTATGATTTGAGAGGATTACGGTATCAACGCTACCTCTAATAGACATTGCCCCACTAAGAACTGAGCCGCCTAACGTTCCGGTTGAGCGGCAGCAGATCGACTTAAACGATAGACGAAAAGATCACCAACTGTCCGCTCCAACCGGGTTGTTAGCCTGCTTATCTACGCAACTGCTCAACCACACTTTGCCCTAAATCTAGACACGAGAATTCGTTACAGTTGCCACATATAGACGAGTACAGTAAGTCAATTGCACTTGACCTTGCACATTGCAGAAGTGCTGGTGAAATTCTGTTAATTCCGAAACCAACTTATCTAGGGCAGTTCCTCCTGCCGGAATGAATCCCTGACTCCGAGCTAAGCCAATCAATCCAATCAAGTCTAACTGCTGATTAAATCTAAACTCATGTCGTTGAAAATTCACAAAGCCAGGAAGCCACAATCCTTGCCAAAACAGTTGATACCGTAATTTCTTCAACCATGTTCTCGGTTGCATCGAAGATTGCACTTGACGCTCTAGATCTTTGGATGCTTCAAAAATTAATCGGCTATATGCTTTTGAAGCAGCATCGGTTTGATCCCAAAGACTCCACACCAATGCTAACCGTCCACCAGGTTTCAAGATGCGACGAAACTCTCCAAGACTCTTTGTAAAATCAAACCAATGAAAGGCTTGAAACGAAGTGACTAAATCGACGGATGCCGCCTCCAACGGAGTTTGTTCAGCCGTTCCAGCTAAAAACTCAACTCGTTCGTGTGGGGTTGCTGCCATTCTCATATCTGCATTCGGCTCGACCGCCATAACCCGAACGCCTCGATCTGCCAGCAACCGCGCCCCAATTCCTGTGCCTGCTCCAATATCAGCAGCCATCAACTCCATCGGGTTCAAGCCTGACAGAATCATATCGATCGCTGAAGCGGGATGAATTGGGCGATATTTCTCGTAATCTTCGCCCCGCTCAGAGAAATAGCTCAGTGGATTTGTTGCTGAATCTGAGGCAGTGGAGAAATCAAAACTCATATCTCTACCCTCACTGTGAGTTGCATTCTCACGCTAACGCAGAAATCAGGATTGCAGGCTAACGCCTCAAATCAGCGGCGGCAGATAACCTCGAACTCAGCACCAGCAGATTTCGTCCGTCCGCTGCATTTGAATTGTTAGACTGCGTTGCTTGACTTGGAGCCACTCCAGAGGATTCTGCTCCATAAGCATTGGTAAACTAAAGGTACAGAGTCTGAAGGTCAAAGACATATGCTTAAAAGCTCCCCAATCATTAGCTCCTCCCCTGAAATTATGGGCGGCACTCCAGTTTTTACTGGCACTAGGGTTCCTGTTCAAACGCTTCTGGATTATCTCAAGGCGGGAGAATCCATAGACGATTTCTTGGATGGGTTTCCAACTGTGACCAGAGAACAGGTCATCGCCTTACTTGAAGAAGCTGGAAAACAGCTTGTTGGTGTGGTGGCATAGCATGAAGATCCTGTTGGACGAGTGTATTGATCGCAAACTAGCGAGAGAATTTCCTGACCAAGAGGTGAGAACAGTTCCACAAATAGGATGGGCAGGAGTAAAGAACGGTCAACTTCTTGCCCTTGCAGAAGCAGAGTTTGATGTATTCATCACGGTTGATCGTAATTTGTCATTTCAACAGAATTTGCCACAGTTCAATATTGCAGTGATTGTTTTGCAAGCACCATCCAATCGTTTGGCAGATCTAAAGCCCTTAGCTCCAAAGGTTTTGACCATTCTATCTACAATAACTAAAGGTAAAGCTACGGTTGTTAGTGCGTAATTCTATGTAGGTTGAATTGATTGCGTGTCCTAGTTTCAGATGATTGCTCCATTATTATGGTATGGGTTACAACATCCTCTATTTACTTTGTTTACAACAGATGTTTTCAATCATGCTATACACATCGTTCCGCCATTTCACACTAGCCCAGCTTATCGTAGCAGGAATAGGATGTTCATAATTCATATCTTGACACACGTTATATTTTTCTTTTGCTTCAAGCCTTATATAAACTCCTTGAGTAAAAACCCTCTCGCGCTTAAGTGTTTTAATTTTTTTAAGAGGAATGCAAAAGGAATTTTTATTAAGTAAAAGCTTCTCAAAAAAGCGTGGATCATTCTCACTCTCAAATATTTTTTTGATCAAAGAAATAGCGTCTTTAGCTATGCTAGAAGGATCTTCTGCCCATTCTTTAATCTTCCAGACAGCCTCAAAGGTTCCCGTTACTTCGTGAATCATTCCCTTGATCATTAATGATTGACCTGGAGTATCTTCTACACTTGTTAAGAAAATTAGATACTCTGGGCAGACAGATACAACGCCACGCGGGTAGTGATAGTAGGTAGTCGGCAGCTTATCATCTTGTGCTGCTCTTGCTACGAACTGTTGGAACTTAACATTAGGATTCTCAGTACAGTACTTTAAAAACTCCTCAAGGGTCTCCTTATTCATACTTCAACTCCTTTCAGTAGTAAACTGCCCGTCTTTGGGGTATAGCAGTCTAACGGCTGCGTTCAGCGGATGCAGGTGATATTGAACTAAGAAACAAGAGCTTCTTTATTCGGTAGTGCATTTTAGTAAAGGACAGATGAAAACACGGGCTCTTCCCGTTCCGCCAGCTTCTCTCTGACTCGGCAATTGTAGTCATGGATGAACATCCAGATCGCACCGATGTGATTCTCGAGCTTCTTGGAAAAGGACAGTGTCTTCCTCACCAGCCGAGAAATCCGCTGCCTCAAGGTGTTGTTCAGTCTTTCGATGTAGCTCGTCAAGCCGCTATCTTTGCCAACAGCAACATGCCGCTTGCTCGGAATCACGTCGACGTAGGCCTCCCAGTAATCGGTGTAGACCTTGGCACATTGTCGGTATACCCCAGGAATTGACTGCCATAAGGCAATTGCCGATTCTTTGGAGCGATCGCCGATATAACAGCCGATGATTTCTCGGGTGTCTGCATCTATCGCCAGCCAGACCCACTGCTTGTTGCCTTTGGTATCGACAAATGACCAGAGTTCATCCATCTGCACTTTCATCTTGCCTTTGGCCTTGGGGACGACCTCTGCCGCTTTGGGCACGGCTTCGTAGCAAGCATTGGCATAGCCTTGTAGCCAACTATCAGAGACATCTGTGGCCCTGGCTATGCCGGCTAGAGGAATCTTCTCCAACAGCAGCAGATAGACCAAAGCCCGAGTGTCCTTGTCTTTGGACTTCCACTGGGGATCCTCGACGAATTGGCGGTTGCAGTCTCGGCACTTGTAGTTTTGCTTACCGCGCCGGGTGGTGCCGTTCTTGGAGATGTCGTGAGACCCACAGGTTGGACAAGTCATCTCGATGGTCATGGGTTCTACTCCCCCAAAATCTACGAATGCGACGACGATGCCTTATTTTTCTCTACCCTTTACGTTAATCCACTACCAATGCCTGGATTAACTACGATGGCAATAGTAACCGTCTGGATGTATTCCTATCTGATAGCACTGTTCGTCCTGATAACCCGGTTCTCTCTCGCACTATAGACC
>Ga0224722_1000506_pt1 | contig 22687 bp, 20 predicted proteins | sample Balambano_FR1_Me_FD_161646 | JGI IMG/M metagenome (GOLD analysis project Ga0224722, IMG submission 161646) | Freshwater sediment microbial communities from Lake Towuti, South Sulawesi, Indonesia - Balambano_FR1_MetaG | ecosystem: Environmental > Aquatic > Freshwater > Lake > Sediment | place... | reverse complement strand
CGAACATTAAAGGCAATGTCCAAATCGTCGCCTGTGATTTGAGCAGATATAACTTCACGACCGCTACCGACATCAGGAGCATCCACCACCAATGCCAATTCCTGCTCTGCTTGTGCCAGGGTAAGTTTCACAATATTGTTCTTTTGGTCTGCGAGGACAGCGATGCGCTCTAAGGCGCTGAGCAAAAGCCGCCGATCGACCGTAAGCGATCGCTCAAATCGGCTAGGAATCAGTTGCCGATAGTTAGGATACTGTCCTTCTAGAAGGCGGCTAGTGAGGCGTTGAGCTGTCCACTCCACCACAATTTGGCTTTGGTCAAATTTGACCGTTACAGGTTGTCCAGCGTGGCGATCGAGCAGCTTGGCCAATTCCTGCAAGGCTTTGGCAGGAATCGTCACCGCCAAATCTAAGCCTTCGGCAGTTGCACCGGTTGCATCCATCACCGGATCACTGGTGTTCACCACAGCCAACCGGTGTCCATCTGTAGCAGCAAACTCCAAGCCCTGATCGGAAATGGTCAGATGGACACCAGTCAGAATTTGTTTTGCTTCATCGCTACTAGCCGCAAACAGAACCCCACGTAAGCCATCAATCAGTGCGTCAGCAGGAAGTTGTACGGCTTGACCATCATCGACGATCGGCAATTCTGGGAATTCTTCTGCCCCCATACCCCGCACCTGGTATCGTCCAGAAGAGCACACCAACGTCGTTAGCCCAGAGGCTTCGGCATCAGTTTCCGCTTTAGCCTCATTGCCTAACGCAATTTCTTCATTGGGCAAGCGAGAAACAATGTCATTCAGCAGTTTAGCCGGTAGGGTAAGTTTGCCGCCTTCCTCCACTTGGGCTGAAAAGCTGGTTTGGATGCCCAAGCTAAGGTCAAAGGCACACAGGCGAATTTGTTGAGCAGCCTCGTCTGCAATAACCAACACATTAGCCAGCACAGGGTGAGAAGGACGCGAAGAAACAGCACGGCTAACGAGCGAAAGGTTTTCGTTCAGGCTGTTTTGAGGGCAAACCAGTTTCATAGTGGTAGGGGAAGGGAGATTTGCTTGAGCATACTAACACCCCTCTGGAAATGTTGCAGAGTTCTTTAAAGCTGGTACTTTTGGGCTTATTTTGAGGTGATTAGATCGATCCGGACTTAAGAAAAACTTATTTAAAAGTAGTAGTAATAGGGGGTGTGGAAACTGTGGAAAACAGGGAAAACCTAATCAAAATGGAGATTTCCTGTTCCAAGGAGATTGTGGAAAACCTGTGGAAAACTCTCTAGTTTATTAACAGAGCATTTATACTTATCAAGATATCCACGATCTCACCAGAGTTTTAGACCAGCTTTCCAAGGAGTTTTCCACAGAAAACATCAGGGTTTTCCACAGATTTTTGGCTAGTTACAAACTGTAACTAGATTTAAACACAAAATTTTTAGAAACTGCGTGAAATGCGTCGGCTTGCCCAAAACTCCAATGCTGATTGGGCAGCCTGGGGAAAACGATCTCCTAAGGTGCATAAGTCAGGCTGATCGATGGGTGCAGCGGAGAACAACCGACTGAATCAGGCGATACTTCTGGCCAACATCAAAACCAGCACTCAGAAGCCTGAGTGCTGGAGCATTCTTTAGCGAAGGTTAGGGGACTTACAATCCCAACTGGTTACCACGGCGGTATTGCATGTAGGCAGCCACAAACAGCCCTGCCAAAGTCACAGGAATTAGACCCAGCACAATTCCTAGAAGGATAGGTTCGATCAAAATTAATACTCCTTTTAGCCTGTTGGTAATGAGCTTGTTTATATTTGCTTCCTCTCTATCCTACAGGGTTCGGCTCCACAATAGGAACGTGAAGGGGCGATCGCTTGAGCTTCCTGGCTAACAAAATCAACCCAAAAGGAAAATCTGATAAAAAACCTTGCATCTTTGCAAAGATATCTAAACAGGCTTTAAATTAAAAACGGTTACACGACGCAGCTACTGCATTCTGTCCACTTTGGGAAGTAGAAATCTTGGAAGGCTCCACTCTAACGACAACAAACTTAATGCAACGGCTTGTTGTGAGTGTCCTAGCGGCGATCGCTGTAGTGTTGGGGATGGTGCTGTTCATTCCTCAATTGCGGCTGACCGATCCCTACACTCAGACAGTGCTGTCATTGCAGGGCGATCTAGATCGCGGACATGCGATTTTCTTGATGAACTGCGTCGAATGTCATGGCTTAGAAGGGTTGGGCAAGGTTGGGCCGAGTTTGAAGCATGTGTCCGATCGCAAGTCCAAAGCCCATTTAATCAGCCAAGTAGTTAGTGGCAAAACGCCCCCCATGCCACAGTTTCAACCCAGCCCCCAGGAAATGGCCGACCTACTTACCTATCTTGGGAGCCTGTGATTCAGGGAGATGCTTACGACTGGATTGTGGTAGGGGCTGGACTGACGGGTGCAGCGCTTGCCTACGAGCTGGCAAAACAAAGCTGCTCTGTGCTGTTGCTTGATCGCCCAGCAAATCTGTGTGCTGCCACTCCCTATAGCTACGGTGGCATTGCCTACTGGTCTGGTACCACAGAATTCGCCCGTATCCTTTGCTCAGAGGGAATTGCTATTCATCGCGGCCTATCGGCTGAGTTGGAGGCAGACACCCAATTTCGAGAATTAGATTTGGTATTGACACTATCTCCTGAAGAGGATGGACAAACGGTTGCTGCCAACTATGCAACCTGTGCCATGCCACCCACGCTGGTGGATGTGCAGACGGCCTGTGAGTTAGAGCCCTTGCTAAATCCTGGAGCGATCGCCGGAGCCTTGACTGTAAAGCATGGCCACGTTTGCCCCAAGGCATGTACTGAGGCATACACAAAGGCATTTGTACGGTTAGGCGGAACTTTCCAGATGGATACGTTGCTGGAGTTTCGGCGATCGCCTGATGGCTCGATTACTGGAGTCAGGGGTCAGAATGCTACCTATGCCAGCAAGCAGTTGGTTATTTGTGCGGGCGGTTGGAGCCGTCTCTTGGTACAGCCAATGGGTGTGACATTACCGCTGTTATTTACCCGTTCCGAAATCGTGGAACTAGCACCAACAGAGATACAACTGCGAACTCTGGTTATGCCTGCTACAATTCAGCGCTTTCAGATGGAAGCGGCTGCCAGCCAAAATGCGGCTATGTGGGATCAACCGGGTCAGGAAGCCGCTCCAATGATTTTGGATGCTGGTGCAATCCAGTTTCAGGATAGACGTATTTGCTTAGGACAGATTAGCCGCACCCTGACTGATTTAACTACGCCTGTAGATGCGACAACCAGTGAGCAGATGTTGCGGCAGCAAGTTGGCAAGGTGCTACCAGCCTTACACGCGTTGTCAGGGATATGGCGTGAGTGTACGGTGGGGTTCACCGGCGATCGCTTGCCCTTTGTTGGAGCAGTGCCCCAGATACCTGGACTAAGCCTGTTTACTGGTTTTAGTAACCCCTTCGCAATAGTGCCTCCCCTAGCAAGACGCTTTGCGACACAGGTGACGACAGGACATCTCGATCCGTTGCTGACAGCCGTTGCTCCCGATCGAGTAATTAGCTAATGTGCTGTACTACGTCCTGAACGGGATAGCGTACTTTGGGCATAGCCGCCATTTTGTCATCCTCAGCACGGTAGCCAGCAGGGCAAACCACCACGGCGGAATAACCTTGAGCTGGTAGGTTGAGAACTTCGTTGTATTTATCGGGAATAAATCCTTCCATTGGGCAGGTGTCGATGCCGAGAAGCGCTGCACTAGTCATAAACTGACTGAGAGCAATGTACACCTGCCGGGTAGCCCACTCGTCCAGGTTTAGCGGGTAAGGCGGCGTGGTCAAAAAGCCTTTGATCACATTGGCAAAGCCCTGTAGGTTTTCCAGAGGCACTTGGCGAATTTCGGACATGGATTGAATGTAGCGATCGACATCAGCCGCATCAATGCCTTTTTTGATAGCAAACACCACCAAATGAGAGGCATCCACTACCTGGGTCTGGTTCCAGGAATGCTCTAGCAGTTGTTGGCGAATAGCAGGATTGTCAATCACAAAGAATTTCCAGGGCTGCAAGCCAAAGGATGAAGGAGCCAACACCATCGACTGCTCCAAAACTTGCCACAGGTCTACTGGAATTTTTTTGCTGGGATCAAACTTTTTGGTAGCGTAGCGCCACTGCAATTGCTGCAACAGGTGCTCAGAAGATAGAACTGCGTTTCCACTCATAGGTTTCCTCAATGAATCACAACCCATTTGCTGCATAGCCTACCGTCTTCATTTCCATGAATTCAATCCACCGATCGGGTATTGTCTTAGGCGTAGGTATGCAAAGCATTGGCGTATGGATGCACTGGTTGGGAAGTCCCTACAAGGTGGCAAATACACTCTAGATCAAGTGTTGGGACAAGGGGGGTTTGGCATTACGTTCAAGGCGACTCACCATTACCTAGAGCAAACAGTGGTGATCAAAACACTAAATCCCGCCAACATAACTGCCGATCCACAGCGGCTGCATCAGCAGTTTCAGGATGAAGCGCGGCGCTTAGCGCAGTGCCTCCACCCCAATATTGTGCGGGTGAGTGATTATTTCTTGGAAGCAGGGTTGCCCTACATGGTGATGGACTATATCCCAGGGCAGTCTCTTGATCGTCTGATTTTTCCCGATCGCCCGTTGCCTGAGGCAGTGGCCATTGACTACATCCGGCAAGTAGGGGCGGCCTTGCAAGTGGTGCATCAAAATGGCCTGCTGCATCGTGACATCAAACCGGAAAACATTATGCTGCGCCACGGCACCCAACAGGTTGTGCTGATTGACTTTGGCATTGCCCGTGAATTTGACTCTGAGGTGATGGAGCAACAGCACACTAGCTTTATTTCTGCGGGCTACGCGCCGATCGAACAGTACAGCTTCCAGGCTAAACGTACGCCAGCAACCGATGTATATGGCTTGGCAGCTACTCTGTATGCGTTGCTGACGGCACAAACTCCCGTAGCGGCTAACCTGCGCGATCGCCAACCCATGCCTGCTCCGCGAGATTGGCGGCCAGACCTGAGTGCAGCCGTGAATCAGGCTGTTGTGCGGGGTATGGCAGTAGAGGCGCAGTACCGTCCTACTTCTGTGACGGAATGGATGGCTTTGCTGCCCCAAGCTACTGAAATTGCCGATCAAGCTACTATCGCCCCGATCGCCCGTGCAAGCCCTTTGCCCCCGCTGGAAGAACCAGCAAATAATCGCTGGGTGATACTTGGTGGATTGGCTACCTTAGCTGCGATCGGCTCTGGAATAGCTGCATGGTATTACTCTCAGCCATCGCACCCTGTGGTAACTGCACCCTTGCCTAGTTCTCCTACCACCCCATTACCAACGCCATCTGTTCCTGTGCGCCCAGTGCCCACGCCACCTGTTCCCAGTGCCACTAAACCAGTACCTCCTGTGCCTGCTCCCTCTCCCTCAGTAACGCTGACGCCAAGCCCTCCATCGCCCCAGCCTGCCCCAACGCTGCCCACCTTAGACCCAGGACCAGTCCCTGCCTTTCCCACCGGAACCCGAGAAGCAACGATTCGAGAGTTTCTAGGAGCCCCAACCCAAGCAGGAAATGGCTACTGGCCTAATACGGACTCTGCCCGCTACGACTTAATCCCTAATCAGGTGACTGTGGCCTACCTCTACGACAAAACGACACGCCGAGTGCGGCAAACGGAAGCCACCTTTGCTGCCTCGGTAGATCCGGCACGGCTGCGCAAAGCTCTGGATGGCATGCTGGGGAGTGCGTTCTCAGCAAAGATTGAAACTGGGTTAGATCAAGTGATCGATCGCACCCAACGGGAATACAGCTTTGCTACCGACTCAGTCAAAGGTGTCATTCAGCGTAATGACAAAGATCGCATCTATGTAGCCGTGTGGGAAGCAGATTTACACTAGCCGCTATGCCAAATCCCATTCTTTATGTTGCTATTACCAACCATGGCTTTGGTCATGCCACGCGATCGGCGGCGGTAGTGGCAGAAATTCAACGACTTTGGCCTGAAGTTGTGATTATCCTGGCTACAACGGCTCCACGCTGGCTACTGGAGTCTTACATTCCGGGTGAGTTCATTCTGCGGCCTCGCGGTTTTGATGTGGGGGTAGTTCAGCGAGATAGTTTGACGATGGATAAGGCGACTACCCTGGAAAGATGGCAGGAGATTCGATCGCGGCAACCGGCGATCGTTGCTTCTGAAGCTGCCTACCTAAAGCAAAACCGTGTTTCCCTGGTGCTGGCCGATATTCCCCCGTTGGCTGGGGCGATCGCTCACACGGCAGGAGTGCCCTGCTGGATGATGAGCAACTTTGGTTGGGATTTTATTTACCGTGAGTGGGGTGGTGAGTTTGTTGAGCTGGCAGACTGGATTGCGGGGCAGTTTAGCCAATGCGATCGCCTGTTTCGCTTACCTCTGCATGAACCCATGAGCGCTTTCCCCTCGATAACGGATGTGGGTTTCACTGGCGGCACCCCACGCTATACCGTCAGTGGCCTGCGCCAAGCCTTAAGCCTGCAAGCACCGATCGCCCAAACGGTGCTGATGACTTTTGGTGGGCTGGGTCTAGAGCGGATTCCTTACGAAACTGTGCAGCAGTTCCCCGATTGGCAATTTTTGGTGTTTGACCCAGCAGCTCCTACTCTGCCCAACTTGGTAAATCTGACCCAATCGCCGCTGCGCTACCGCCCAGTAGATGTTATGCCAGCTTGTGGACGGTTGGTGTCAAAACCGGGCTACAGCACCTTTTCTGAAGCCTGTCGGTTAGGATTGCCGATCGCCACGGTTACCCGCGAAGACTTTGCCGAAGCGCCGGTGCTGCTAGCGGGCATTCAGCAAGTGGTGCCTCACCAAATTTTGGATCCTGCTGATTTAGTCGCAGGTCGTTGGGGGTTTTTGCAGCAGGATCCCCAACCTCCGCATCAGTCCAATCCCGTAGATACAAATGGTAATCAAACGATTGCAGAAGCGGTGATCAATTTTCTCCAAACCGCCTAACATTACTGCAATAGCGATCGCAGAGAGCCGCGACGATGACCAATCCTGCTCCAAAAGCTGTTCACCGAGAAAAACAGCGAGTCCGCATTTACACCACCGACGGCTGGGAAATTCAAGGAGATGTTCTAATTCCCGCCGGAGGCTACAACGCCCGCCTGTCCGATTTCCTGAATGGTTCCCACAGCTTCATCGCCCTCACCAACGCGATCGTCTACGGTGCGGATGGCAAAATTTTGGCCAACGAAAGCTTCATCTCGGTCAACAAGCAGGCCGTCAAGCTGGTGCTAGAGGAACACGATTCAACGGTCTAATCGGTAGAAATAGCTCTATCCGGTGAGAATTGAGAATACAGGATAATGACAGTGGGTTCTTCGGTGTCTACTTTCGCCATGACTCACCATCAGCAGTTTCTGCGCATTTCTACTACAGGCAAAGCCCTGCACAAGATTACTGACAAAGTACGGGCGATCGTGGTTGAATCAGGCGTGCAAACTGGGTTGTGTACTCTGTTTCTACGGCATACCTCTGCTAGCTTGATCATTCAGGAAAATGCCGACCCTGATGTTTTGGCTGACTTAAACAACTTTCTGTCCAAACTAGTGCCTGAGTGGGAAACCTACATCCACAGCACCGAAGGTCCCGATGATATGCCTGCCCACATCCGCACCGTACTTACCAGTACCTCAGAGCAAATTCCCATTGCCAATGGTCGTCTCGTCCTAGGTACTTGGCAAGGCATCTATCTGTGGGAGCACCGACAGCACGGCAGCCAGCGGGAATTGGTAGTTCACATTTCAGGTGAATAGCAGCAACGAGTGAGTGTTACATCCAACGTGGGTAGTGTATTTTCCAGAGGCTACAGAGGAAGCGCATTGCAGCAGTTAGTTCGGTTTTCCTAACCTTTATACTTTGACATTTTCCTTTACAAGTATTTACAATTACGAGTGTAGGTAGGAATGTTTGGAGATTAGCTATGCAAGACACTCAGAAGTTAACGGTGACTGTAGAGGATCGTAACGCTTGGAAGTTTGGCTTTACCCCCCAAGCTGAGCTGTGGAATGGTCGTTTCGCTATGATCGGTTTCGTTGCTGCTTTGATTACCGAACTTGTGACCAGCAAGGGCGTTTTGCACTTCCTCGGCCTGATGTAGTTCAATTTCATCCCTAAATACAGCCTCAATAACTGACACAAGGTGGGTACTCGCGGGTACCCACTTTTTTGTTGCCAATGTTCAATCCTCGGATACACTTAAACCCATTCTTGTCTTGCCTAATGCAAAGCTCGGATATGGCAGCGATCGGCTCTGTCAGGGTTATCTGGCACGAAAGGGAATAAAGTTTCTTTGAGCCGCTGGTGTTGTCGGCTATCTAGCGCTATTATCCAAAACAACTTGGGTTTCAGCGCTAAATGTGGGAAGTTGAGTTGACCATGAACTAGGGAGTGGGCTTGGAGGCTGGCCATGAATCGGTGGGAATTTTTGCTACAGAGAGAGGGCGATCGCGCTTGGTTATCCCTAGAAGCTCCTGATGTCGAGATCTTGGAGGGGCGCTACCGGGTGATGGTACGCTCTCCCCAGAAAAGTAGCCCTCTCGAAGTGCGGGTTGTGCACTTAGATAAGGATGTTCAGCCGCCGGTACGGCGTATTAAAAAGCGCACGAGTAAAACGAATGCAGACGGCCTGATGGTTGTCATTCCCTTCACTAATCTGCGTCCAGGGCTGTGGGAGCTGAGTTGCACCAGCACGGATTTAATGTCGGAATTTCTAGGGCAAGCTTGCAGTGGGATTGCTCGGCTCCAAGTGCTGGCTTATGCAGCTGAGGAATGTGCTGGAGAAGAATCACCAATGCTTGAAACTGCTCAGGGTTGGTTGGATGTAGCAGTAGAAAATGATGGGTTTCCTGAACCGCTTTGGCAGGCTGAAGGAGCGATCGCAAACAGTACAGATGCCTTTTGTGTTGAGGCAACGGTTGGTGCTGAAGAGGAAGGCTGGCATGACGTGTTGCAGCGAACTGAAGCTTTCTCTAGCCAGATTGTAGAAACGCTACTCCAGCAATTAGATTTGGATACGCTGGTTGCCCCGTTGAAGCCTGTGCCTGAAGTTGTGCAGGCAACTCCTGTAGTGATGGAGGCGATCGCCCCTGAGCCCTCTGATGCAGAGCCTCTGGCCAACGATTCAGCGCCCGAAGCCGATCTTTTCCATCCAGATGCGCTACGCCTAACCTTGGCTCATGTGGCGTTGGTAGCTCAGGCGGATCAGACTGTTCGTGTAGCGGGGACGGTACGGCTAGCGCTTCCAGGGGAAGTAAAGCCAGGGGTAGACGTAGCTTTCTTTCCAGATTGGCTGGGTGGTGGTGCGGTTTTGCAACCTGCGCTTGCCGATCGCTGGGCAGGGGTAGCGGTTGTTCAACTCAGTCAAATCCAATTAGAAGTACGAGATCCCCAGAGTCGCCGTGTGCTGGTCACCGAGGTGCGATCAATGCAAGGGCGATCGCTGCCGCAGAGCTTTGGGTTTGCCGTACAACTTCCTGCCGATTTGGCAACTCATTTGCTCATTGGTGAAGTGCATTTGTGGGCATGTTTGCCCAATCAGCCAGAAACTCGAGCTGTCCTTTGTACTGAAACCTTTACAGTTACGGTAAACCCCGATCGGTTAATTGCTGAAATGACAAAGGTTGGGATAGCCTTGTCTGAGCCAGAGCATATCGAAGAGGTTGATTCTCCTGCGCTGCGGGCATCAATTGCTAACCTGCGCCCACCCAGCTTAGATTTGTCTTTCTTGCAACTGGGCGATGTTCAGACTACTGAGTCGACACCTGTCCAATTTGAATCATCCAGCTTCATCCTGCCGCCGCAGATTTATCACCCGCCTATCAGCCCGTTGGGACAACGGCAGATTAGCCTACCTCAGTTCGCCGAGCCGCAACAGCCTAATTCCCAGACTACAGAAGTGCTTATGCCTGAGGAAGGCGATATCAGTACAGATGCTGCCGAAGTCAGTCTACCGTTGCAAGAACTTCCTCCAGAGGCGCTAATCTTTACCCTGGATGAAGCCGAGGCATCTGCCATTCTCGCTGAAGCGCTGGACGCTCCACCGACTACAGAAAGCTCCGAAGCAGAGAGCCCGCTCAACGTTGAGCTATCTCCAACTCAAGTAGCTTTCCAGGCGCTGAACCTGCGCGATCGCTTCCTCCATCGGCTAACGGCTTTGGCTTCAGACACAGAGTTGCGAGTATGCCTGGGAGCGTCTTTACCCAAGATGACCGCACTAGGAGCGATCGCCTCATCCCCGGCGGAATCTGACCTTTGGGCTAAAGAGGTTGTTGTGCTGGATAGCGAACCTACGGCTGTGAGCGTGCTAGCAACAGCGCGACAGGTACCTACGGCGGCTGCCGTCAACCCCTTAGTATTGCCGATCGACCAACCTGTACCAACGCCAACCTTGCAACTAACCTCCGAGGAACTGGTTACTGGCGCACCCATCAACCTGCGGGTATGCCTGCCTAATCTGTTGCCACGGATTTATGTCAAGCTGTGGGTTAACGATCGTCAAACTCGCACCTTGCTGGATGGCCCGCGCTGGCTAGTCGATTTTCTGCCTAATGCCCAAGATCAACTGGAAGCTTTGACCCAGCTAACGGTGCCGTTTGGCTCTATCGCTATTCGGATTGAGGCGATCGCAGTGGAAATGCAAACCCAGCGAGAAAGCCATAAAGTTGTCCTAGAGCGAACGATTGCCTCTTCAGAGGTTATAAACCTTTCCCTGGAAGAGTTTAGCTTCTAGTGCTTGGGTGTAGTGTAAACTCACCCGAATAGGCGATAGCGAAAGCATTGACTGAGCAACTAATGTGAGCACACTAGCGATCCACTACCACTGGCTGTAGAAGCCGCTTTTGCATTACCAAGCTATCAGTAAATTTCCATACTTGTGAACCGATTTCTTGTCATTTGCGTCTTACAGAACAAGAGACAGACTGATAAGATAATTTGTAAACAATTTGTTACTAAAAATTTAGACTAACCATCTGTTCAGATACTTATCTCTATGGGTCACTGCGCTGTTGACTAAACACATTCTGCGATTTTCATGGCATCCATCGCCCGAAAGAACCTGTTTGAAGATATTCCTCGCTTTATCGTTGCTCAAGCGGGCATCATTTTTGCTGTTAGCTTGGTGACCATTCAAGTGGGAATCTTAAATGGATTCACGCGATCGACTACGCTGCTGGTTGAAGAATCCAGTGCGGACTTGTGGCTTGTCTCCAAAGATATGCTCCACTTGGAAGCCACGTTGCCTTTGCCAATGGATTACCTACTCAAAACACGCCAGCTTGAGGGGGTTGATCGAGCCGAAGCGCTAATGATTCGATCGACATTTTGGCGTAGCAACGCAGGACAAGTTGAACCTGTCCGAATTTATGGGTTCAATCCGGCTGGGCAGTTATTTTCTAGCTGGACGGTGCTGCAAGGCAACTATGCCGATTTGCAGAAACCCTACACAGCCATGCTCGATCGCACCAATTTGCCCAAACTGGGTCTAGGTAAAGTCGGGGACACAGGTTCCGTCGTGAATGTCAAAACAACGCTGGTGGCGATCGTCGAAAATACTCAAGCGATGACTTCTGGGCCATACCTGTTCACTTCTCTGGAAACTGCGAATGCGCTGGGTAATGCTGGGTCTACCTCTTCAGTAAACTGCAAAGTGACACCAGAAGGCTTAGATTGCCTCAACAGCTTTGAAGCCACTTCTGATAGGGCTAATGCTTCCCTTACTTTGCCACCACCTCGCCCCCTAAATCTGACTGATCCAATCAGCTATGTCCTGATCCGTGCCAAGCCAAGCCAAGACCTAGGTGAACTCAAACAGCGGCTGCAAACGACCTTTCCAGACACTCGCGTGCTCACCAATGATGAAATGGCGACCATAACACGAAACTACTGGCGCAAGCGTACTGGTGTAGGCTTTGTTCTGGGTTTGGGAGCTGCTGTCGGCGTCATTGTGGGCATGGTCGTTGTCAGCCAAATCCTTTATTCATCCGTTTCAGACCACATTAAAGAGTTTGGAACCCTCAAGGCGATGGGTGCGTCTGATTGGGTAATCTACCGAGTTATTACTGAACAAGCCTTGTGGATGGCGATTTTAGGCTATGTACCGAGCATGGCACTATGTTACGGATTGGGGAGTTGGACAATGGCCGCACGGGGAATCATGATCTTAATTACTCCTACTACAGCAGCTACCGTATTCGTGATTACGTTGGTGATGTGTGTTGGGTCTGCTCTGTTTGCGATTCAAAAGGTGACGCATGTGGATCCGGCGATCGTTTTCAAAGCGTAGGCAAAATAGGATTAGAGTCCTCTTTCAGGCTGCCTGTACAATCGGTACACTAAGGGTATAAAAGGATGGCTTCTTCAACTACACTGCTTCGCTCCATCGACTGGCAACTCAGACTTAGGCTGGACTATCTAGCAACTGACACAGGACTATTGGAATAGTTAGCGCTTGCCTGTGAAGTTATAGATATACACTGTCTCCGTTTCCTAACCCTCTCTGCAATCCAGGTTCGCTTACTACGCGTACATTTCCTTGTATCTCACCTAATTCAATGGTTGTATCTCCTGCTAAACAGACTGATTTTTCCAATGACCCGCGGCATTCTAGTGCAGCGATGGGATTAGTAGCTCCCCGGGCGATCGTGGCAGAAGGCATCACGATGATGTTCCAATCTGGAGCAGAAACTTCTCCAGTGCTGCAAGACGTTAATCTTAAAGTCAATCAAGGTGACATCCATTTGTTAATGGGGCCATCTGGATCTGGAAAAACGACATTGCTTTCGATTCTGGCGGGTATCTTGACCCCGACAATGGGGACAGTGACCCTGCTGGGACATAATATTACGGCAATGTCTCGACGCGAGTTGGCACGCTTTCGCCTGCACAACATTGGTTTTATTTTTCAAGGATTTAACTTATTTCCAGCCCTGAGTGTGATGGAGAACGTTGAGGTCGCGCTGCGAATGAAGGGAGCGCGAAAGTCTGTGGCTCGTTACCAGGCAAGGGAACTGTTGAGTCAGGTGGGCTTGGCCGATCGCATGACTTATCTTCCCAAAGACTTGTCCGGTGGTCAAAAGCAGCGGGTGGCGATCGCTAGGGCGTTAGCGGGTGACCCGCAAATTATCATGGCAGATGAACCAACGGCTGCGCTGGATTCCCACAACGGTCACTCGGTGATCGAGCTACTGCGAACTTTGGCGAAAGAGGGTGGCCGTACTGTTCTGATGGTGACCCACGATGTGCGGCTAATTGATGTGGCCGATCGTGTCACTTACCTAGAAGATGGCATGTTAAAGCAAAACTCTGCAAATCCAGATCCTCGTGACTACGGCTCTAGCTATGGTCATGATGATTGAGGCAATTGCTTGTGTTAGAAGCCCTTCGCCGCGGATTAATTATCTCTTGTCAGGCTCCGGTTGACTCTCCCTTGTATGACCCTGCTGTCATAGCGGCTATGGCCGCTGCTGCTGCTAATCAAGGAGCTGCTGGTGTACGAATTGATACGCCAGCCCACGTTAGCGCTGTTCGACAACGGGTATCGGTGCCTATTATCGGTCTTTGGAAGCAGGTGATACCTGAGTTTGAGGTCTACATTACGCCCCAATTTGACCATGCGGCAGCGATCGCACAAGCTGGAGCAGATATTATTGCCATTGACGCTACACTGCGTGACCGTCCTGCTAATGAGACCGTGTCAACCTTGATTCAGCGAATCCATAATGACTTAGGAACGTTGGTCATGGCTGATGTAGATACTCTAGAAGCAGCGATCGCTGCCGCTGCCGCAGGGGCTGATCTTGTTGGTACAACTCTGTACGGCTACACAACCGCCACCAAACACCTGCATCCTCCAGGATTTGACTTATTGAGCGAGATGGTTAAAGCGCTGACTGTTCCAGTCGTGTGTGAGGGAGGAGTTACGTCCCCAGCAATGGCACGGCAGGCAATTGATTTAGGAGCCTTTGCTGTCGTTGTCGGTACAGCGATTACCGGCATAGATTTACAAACCAAAGCCTATCAAGCCGCACTTGTAAATTAATGGCTAAATCCTGACTGTTATTGGAACTCATTCTCCCAAATAGCGTCACAACTCTAGGAATGTCAGACACCGATGCCCTTCGTCGCTGATTCGTTCACCAGTCAATCTAGCCAAACTGCTGTAACCCCTCCCCCAAAGCAGATAGAACAGAACTACTATGGAGGTGGATCCCTCCTCAGCGCTCTACACACGACGGGTTTTCTACCACGACGATCGCGTGTCCTTTCTTCTGCGTAGGTATTTTCCAGTGCTGCCTTTTGAATTTATCGTAACCGGCAAGCCCGTCTCTCATCAAACCAAAGATCGCAAACGGCTACAGGCATGGAAAGCGTTGGTAACCCAAACCGCCCAAGCGTGTTGGAAAGGCAGCCCTTCCGGCGCACTGTTGCGTGTCGTGATTACCCATTACTATGATGCGGCTCCAGGCTTCGAGCATGATGTGCCAGATAGTGATAATATAGTGAAGCCAGTTCGAGATGCTTTGAACGGTGTCATCTATGTCGATGATTATCAAGTTACTGACTTTTTAAGTCGTCGACGCAACCTGAATGGATCTTTTCGGATCAAGGGTATGTCCCCTGTTCTCGCCGAGGGTTTTTGTAAAGGGGAAGAGTTCTTACACATTCGTATTGACCCAGCTCCTGATCCAGAAAAGCTAGACTAGAGCATTATAGAGTTACCTATGCGCTCAGAGCATCAGACTCAACTTGAAAGTCGTCGCTTGAAACAGATTGCTAAGGAATATGAACAGCAAGGTTACACTGTAACCTTGTATCCTTCAGCTTCTGTTTTGCCAGTTCCCCTGCAAACGTGTCCCTTTGGGCTAATTGCTCAGAGTGATGCGAAAACGATCGCGGTGGAAGTTCGTAATCGCGATAATTTGACCCTCAACGGCTCCGAAGATTTGCGCCAAATGGCAGAACTGGTTAAGCAGGTGCCAGGCTGGGAGTTCGAGCTAGTTGTGACGAATCCACGTAAACCAGAAGCTTGATTTTGAGTAGCGCAGCTAGTCGCTGCTCTCACCGATCAGGTCACGAATAGCTTGCAGCAGTGCATTGCCACCCAGGATGTAGGAATAGGGTGCTGTTGACTGTTGGGATTGGGTGTTGCCCGCCAACAGCCCCAGCCCGATCGCGGTAAAGGTAATGCCAGTGGCGAGGCGACGCTTGCGTTGCCTTTTGGATTTTTTGGGTAACTGGCGGCTGGCAGTAGTTTCAGCCACGATCGCGGCGTGTAGTTGTTTCAGCAGAGCTTCGAGCTCGGCGGTTGTCGTTACGACTGCACCGGGAGTTCCACTACGTAGGTAAATTGCAATTAAGTACTCCAACGTCTGATCACTTAGCTGCAATGGGTGCACAGACTTGGCTTCTACATCAACAATTGTCGATCGCTCTGCCACCAAAGTCTGACGTAACGTATCCTGTGCACTAAGGGTCAGAGCCTTTTCTGGATTTGCCTGTTGAAGAAAGTGGTCGAGAATGCACTGAACAGATTCGTCCTGTAACTTAGCTAACACATTTTGTTGAGCGATTTGGGCGTTACGCTCTGCTGTTTTGGGGTCTGGTACCGCTCGGCTGAGGCGATCGCACGCTATCTGCCACTCAGCTATCGCCTCTAATAGCGCTTTAATCTTAGGATCCATGCCTTAGCTTGCCTTAAGCTGAGTTTCGCGCTTGAGAATAATCATCTCAGTTCCTACGACCGGACTGCGGGCTAGCAAGGTTCCCTGGCTATCGGCAATTTCCAGCTTGGAGAAGTCTAGCTCCTGGGCGCGTTGCCGCAGTTCGCTGGCGAGCTGGTTTTGCTGGGATGGGGTTAGGCCATACCAGGCAGAACCTAGCTTGACAATTAATCGGCTATCTCGAAAATTTGCCTGAATTGCCTGAATTAACCCTGTGGAGTACTGATTTGTTACCTCTTCCGCTTGTTCTTGGATGCGGGCAATCAGTTTTTGCTCTGGAGTGAGTTTGAGCGATCGCGACGGCACTAAGGGAGATGGCACTGGATTAGGATCTGACTGAGCAAGATCAGACTGAGCAGAGGGGCGTGTCGCTTTTTCGGGTTGCTCTTTCTGCTTCAGAAAGGGTTTACGAGATGGTGAGGTTTGGCTGGTGTCACTAGGTTTGGCTGCTGTCGGGCTGGGTTTGGCAGGTACTGGTTTTTGAGAAATTGTGGGGGCTGGTTTAGTTGGGGTGGTTGCAACGTTAGGTGTAGCTGGTTTGGGTGAGAGAATGGCTGAGCCTAACCACAGCATCGTTAACAATGCAGCGGCGATCGCCGCCAGCAACAGTCGATCATCGGCCAATTGGCGATTCACAGAATCTGGCAAGGCGCGTCGTACCGGTTGGAGCAGCGATCGCCAATTCTTCCAAATATCCTGACCGACAGTTTGTACCGTGTTACTGACGCCCTGTGCAGCATCACTGGCTGGTTTGGGAGGAGTCTCTACCCATTTAGCCACTTGTGCTAACAAACGACTTAAACCCTGGAGCACTAAAATCACCACATCCTTGAGTAGCAGCCCTAGTTCTGCTAGCACTTCTTGGGACGTTAGTCGACTTGGACGACTTGGATAAGGTGGTTGTTCTTTAATGGGTTGAGGCTTTAATGGGGGTTCAGGGCTACTCGGTGGCAGATCTGATGACATACTTCCTCCGGTTGATCGCGCGACTATGCTAACAGGGCACTAGCGACTTGATCCTATCAACGATCGAGTGAAATCAGGCATCCTTTCAGCTATGGCTTAATTTGTTCGACAGCAGCGGCAACTCTTTGAGCCAAATCTGTTGGGATAGGGACGTAGCCCAAGTCTTCAGCATATTTCTGGCCTTCGGTCACTGCCCAGCGGACAACATCTCGTAGGGCTTTAGCTTTATTGGGGTCAGGATACTGCTGGTAGGCCAACAGCCAACTGTAGGTTGAGATTGGATAGGATCCACTTCCCTCCGGATCGGGAACAAAGGCACGTAGATTCTCAGGAAATGCCACGGTGCTAAGAGCAGCAGCTACGGATTGGGTACCAGGCGTTATGTACAGTCCTGCTTTATTTTGGAGTGCCGCGATCGCCATTTTGAGCTGCTTGGCGTAGGCATATTCAACATAGCCGATCGTGCCTTCTGCCTGCTGAATCTGTGCGGCTACGCCAGCGTTGGCCTTGACTCCGGTGCCCGTTGGCCATTGCACACTCAGTCCTGCCCCCACCTGCTGTTTCCACTGTGGGCTAATGGCGCTCAGATGCTGGGTAAAGGCTTCGGTGGTGCCGCTGCCGTCCGATCGAAACACCGCAATGATTGGTAAATCGGGCAAGGTTACCCCAGGGTTAGCGGCTGCGATCGCCGGGTCGTTCCAGCGTGTAATTTTACCCAGAAAAATCTGAGGATAGACAGTACGGGGTAGTTTCAGCCCTGTTCCTACCCCAGGAAGGTTGTAAGCAATGGCTACACTCCCTGCGGTGACTGGCAGCATGACGATACCTCGCTTGATGCGGGCAATTTCGGCGTCGGTCATGGCCACATCGCTGGCTCCAAAGTCAGTTGTTTCTGCTAGCATTTGCTGGATGCCAGCCGCACTGCCGATCGCCTGGTAGCTAACCTGCACGGTAGGATTTTGTCGGTTAAACTCGCGAAACCAGCGCTGGTAGATAAAGTCAGGAAAGGTAGCACCTGCCCCCAGCAATGACGTGATCGCGCCCAGTTTAGGGGAAGCACTAGGGGAATTAGCTGGAGGCGTCTGCGGAGTTGATTGACACGCCACGATCGCCACCAGTACCAGGGACAGCAACCCAAGAAATCGACGACGAGCCTGACTATAACGCTTCATACTTAATCCATCCCCTCTTGCCATGAAAACTCAAAATGTCATGCCCAGCACTAGGGCGCGTTATAATCCTTGCCGTGCCCGCCTCAAAAATCAGGCTAGGGGCTGTAACCTCTTCATCATCAGGATTTTGGCTGAAATTGATGACAGCCTCTAGTTAGCAGGTTACTGGCTTAGGGAATAGACGATCGCACGCCAAGCAAACTTAGGCAGTGCCAGCATCCGCCGCCAGCGCCACGGTTCCTGATACAGCCGATACAGCCATTCCAAATGATTGTTGCGCAACCAGGCAGGGGCTCGCTCTTTTGTGCCTGCCCAAATGTCAAAGCTACCACCAACACCAATCCAAATGGCCTGTGAACAGCAGTGGCGATGTTCCGCAATCCAAAATTCCTGCCGTGGCACACCCAACCCTACCAAAATGACCTGAGGTTGTAGAACTGCTAGCTGCTGTAGCAATGCCTGTTCCTCATCTGGGGCAATGTAGCCGTGCTGGACGCCTGCAAACTGCAATTTGGGGTGGTGATGCTGCCAGATTTCTGCGGCTTTGGCAGCGACCCCCGGCTTACCACCAAAGAAGAAAACGCTGGCATTGGGCATCTGGCTAAGGTCTTGCAATACTGCCTCTGCTAGCTCAATGCCGGGGCAGCGTTGTACTCGCTGGCCTTGTAACCACTGCAAGTACAGCACAATGCCTGCTCCGTCTGGAATTACCAGTTCTGCCTGCCGAATTATGTCAGCGAGGGCAGGGTTATGCTCGGCCTGCATGGCCATTTCAGCATTGAGGGTCACAACTTGGCTACCCTGCTGCTGGTGCAGGCGCGATCGTAACCAAGCCGAATAATCGGGCAACACATGAACCGGAAACCCCAGCACAGAGGCTACTGGAGGGGTATATGCGATCGCCATCCTTGTCCTCACCGTGGAACTTGTTTGCTACACAAGCAACTCATTTTACTCCACGGTTGTGGTGCATACATTGAGATCTGACCTAATCAAAAGCCATGCTGACTCGATCGCCCCCTACATCCCGCATTAGCTTTAGCACTTGCACGACTCGCTCGTAGGTCGTTTCCTTCTCAGCCTTAAGTACGGCTTCAGATTGAGGATTTTGCTGCAAAAACGCTTGCAAACGTTGGGAAAGCTGGCTGTCAGAGAGCAATTCTCCAGCTACCAGGATCTGGCCTTGGCGAGTCAATAGCACCCTAAACGGGCTAGCCTTAGCTGTGGGTGCAGGCGCTGGTGCCGTAGGTTGGAATACCGTTTTCCAGGCAGCCACGGTTCCCTCACCGATCGGCGTATCCAACGTGGTGCCATCTTGCCATGCCAGTCGAATGGTCATTGCCCCAGCGGGGGCACTGGCCAAGGCGGCTGCCAAATCGGGTGCAACAGAGCCGCTTTCGTAGGTGTAGCGCTGCCCATTAATTGCAAAAACAATCGAGTCAGGGGTGCGATTGGTTTGGTACTGGCGGTAGATGGGTTCTTCTGTGGGGTAATCCCATCGGCTACTGTTGCAGTAAGAGCGGTGCGCTTTGTAAAAATCCCGCTTGTTACACTCGCTGGGACGGCGCGATCGCCATACTGTGCGATAGCCCACGACTTCGGTATAGTAGCGGGTATAGGTGGCTCGAATACTGCTGGGAGCCCAGCTCGTCACCAAGGCAAAGTCATTCTTAAAGTGCTTGTCGTAAACGATTTTGCCGTCAAAGGGATTGTCTACGACTTGTGACCATGCGACTTTAGCGTGCTGGTCAATGGGGGCAGGGTCGATCGCCCAGACTGGACTACTAGCCATCACGACGCTAATCCCTAACCCAATGGTCAATGGATGCAGTTTCACAGTAGGTCTCCTTTCTGAGGTTGCAGTCAGTGTGCTTATGGGGTGATACAAACCCAAATCAAGCCTTGTCGGAACGTTGGAAAAAATCAGCGATTACCCTGCGGCGTATATCTAGGATAGGTCTTGCCAGAATAACCATCCACATAGCCATGACTAGACCATTGGGCAGTCTATTCCACCACTACAGCACCCTGGCGCAGCACGATCCAGCGATCGCCCCTCCAGCGAATGACTGTAGAGGCTTGTCCAGAGACTGCTTCGTCCGCCTCGCTCACCGACGCTGGGATCAACACCTCTGGAAACTCCTTAGCAATCGCAGCCATCGTCAGTAATGCAGGTTCTCCAGAGTAGTTAGCGCTGGTGGTGGCCAGGACTCCTGCATCGGTCAAAATCCGTTGGGCAAGGGCGTGGTTGGGAACCCGCAGACCAATGGTGGTGGGCTCAGTAGGATGTACGTCGGCGGGCACGCGATTGCTAGCCGGGAGCACCAATGTCAATGCCCCTGGCCAGTAGCGATCGGCCATTTCCTGCCAAAGCTGCCGCTCCTGAGCGGAGCCCTGAACGTAGATCCAAAGATCGGCGCTGTCAGCCGCCATTAAAATCAATGGTTTGTCTAAGGGACGGCGTTTTGCTGCATAAATTAGCTTGGCGCAGTCAGGCCGACATGCCAATGCAGGTAAGGTATCGGTAGGGAAACTGCCTAATTCACCCCGATCGCGGATACGAGTCACAAGTTCTTCGATCGACACCCTAGGCATTGGCTGGCTAGATCAAGTAGGTTTAACGAATAAAAATTAAAACTTGAAGAATTAAAAAATGAGGGTTAAAACCCGATACTTTATTCGTGTTAGGTTTGCCCATCTATTCAACGCTACCTAAATTTTGTGTGGCTGTCATGTGACTGATACCGTAAAGCTTGTTTCTTGAGAGTTTACTTTCTTAAGAAAGCAAGCGCTTACGTTAAGTGCAGTCACATATTTCAGATCAGCTTCAGTGGTTTGTGGCGTTTTTTGGTGAATCCTCAAGACCAAGTGAATGACTAAGTGGTGGGAAACCCCTCAGTTCTAATTCTATGAAAGAGTCGTTACCCAGTGTTCAGCAAGCTAGCTGTGAGCTTGACCTAACGATGGAATTTTCCTCAATCTTATTGGATCAGCTTTGCAGCGCGGTCATTGCGACAGATTTGCATGGTCTTATGACCTACTGGAATCGGTATGCGGAATCACTGTTTCAGTGGCAGGCAACGGAGGTCTTGGGGCGGAGCATTGCCGAAGTTTTAGGTATTTTTGTGAAAGGAGAGTGGAACAGTCAAGATGACTGTGTTGCTCGTCGAACTAGCTGCTGGCAAGGCGAATTTATCTTGCAACGCAAGGATGGTAGTCACTTTTGGGCTGAAATAACTACAACCCTAACGTACAGTCCGACAGGAGAGGCGATCGGCATCGCTGGCACTGTTGTAGATATTAGCGATCGCAAGCGTAACCAAGCTACCTGGGAAACCCAAGCCGCTACTCTGAAAGCCCAAGCGCAGTTACTTGACCTAGCCCACGATTCCATTCTTGTAGTTGATATGGCAGGGCGCATCCAATTTTGGAATCAAGGCGCTAAAACCCTGTACGGCTGGGATTGTGCTGAAGTCATAGGTCACGCCGTGGATGAACTGTTGCAGACGCAGTTCACCGAAGACTCCCAAGCTGAGATTGAACTACAGCTAATGCAGCAGGGTCGATGGGAAGGCGAGCTTATCCATGTTTGTCGAGATGGCTGGCAGGTGGTTGTTTCTAGTCGGTGGGTGCTGCAACACAACGATGCAGGTAAACCGATCGCTATTTTGCAGATTAACAACGACATTACTGATCGCAAGCAAATAGAAACAGACCTTCAGCAAGCACATGCTCAGCTAGAAGCTAGAGTAGCGCAGCGTACTGAGGAATTAGCGGCTACCAATGCTGCACTCCAGGCAGAAATTGCCGAACGCAAGCAAGTCGAAGTTGCCTTGCAACAGGCTGAGGCAAAGTATCGCAGTATCTTTGAAAATGCAGCAGAAGGAATTTTCCAATCTACTCTTGAGGGGCGTTATCTCAGTGCTAACCCTGCGCTGGCTCGTATCTATGGCTATTCCTCACCTGAAGTGCTGATTCGAGAACTTACCGATATCGATCGCCAACTCTACGCGGACGCAGGTCAGCGAGAAATCTTTTTGGAATTGATGAATCACCAGGGTTGGGTGATTGGGTTTGAGTCCCAGGTTTATCGCCGGGATGGCAGCCTAATTTGGATTTCAGAAAATGCCCATGCGGTTTATCGCAGTGATGGCTCGATTCACTACTTTGAAGGCACAGTTGCTGACATCACCGATCAAAGAGAAGCTCAACTACAGTTGCAGCAACAAGCAAGGCGTGAATGGCTTTTGGGGGCGATTTCGCTTAGGATTCGAGAATCTCTTGACTTGGCTGAAATTTTGGAGCGCACGGTTGCTGAAGTGCGGCAGTTTCTCCACGCCGATCGCGTATTGATTTACCAATTTGAGGGAGATGGCGAGACTGGCAAGCTTGTGGCAGCCTCTACTGATGCAGGCTGGCAGATAGCATCAGAAGCCGATCATCAAAATTGGCATCAAGTGGGTTGGTTCATGTACAGCCAGGGGGTGCCGCTAATTGTTGATGATATCGAACAGCAGTGCCTTTCCCCTAACCACTTGGCTACGCTGCGTCGCCTGCAAGTGCGAGCAAAACTGGTTGTTTCCATTCTGCAAGGTGAACAATGTTGGGGTGTGATAGCGGTGCATCAGTGTGTGGCTCCGCGGACGTGGCGCTCCTACGAAATTGACTTGATGCTGCAATTGTCTGTGCAGGTAGCGATCGCAATCCAGCAAGCCCAGCTATTTTGTCAAGTACAGCAGCAGGCTCAACGTGAGCAGTTGCTTAACAAAATTAACCGTG
>Ga0224722_1000504_pt1 | contig 22727 bp, 20 predicted proteins | sample Balambano_FR1_Me_FD_161646 | JGI IMG/M metagenome (GOLD analysis project Ga0224722, IMG submission 161646) | Freshwater sediment microbial communities from Lake Towuti, South Sulawesi, Indonesia - Balambano_FR1_MetaG | ecosystem: Environmental > Aquatic > Freshwater > Lake > Sediment | place... | reverse complement strand
GATGCCGAGAGTATCGGATTTCGGGAGCGTGCCGTGGAATTGGGGTTGACTCCGACGTGGGCGCGGGGACAACGGTTTCAAGCAGGCTTCTCCACGGAGTATCTGCATGGTTTCGCTCTGAATTCGTTCTACTCCGTGGACTTTGATGGGAGCAATCGCGGGTTGGGGCGTACCGGGGTGGGGGTGTTCCACAACCTACGCCGTGAAACGCTTGCGTCTCCCGGTATCGCGTTCCGATTCGATACGTTCCTGCCTACCGGACGCGATGCGAACAGTAGTCGTGGTGTTGATTTTCGCGCTCGTGGCATTCTCAGTCGCACCCTGCGGGGCAACGAACGCTTGCACCTGAATCTGGATGCGGTCTACCGAACGTCAACGACATCGGGGAGTCGCGCCTTTGTCCCGTCGGCAGTGATAGGATATACCCGTCCGGTGGGTTACCCCAAACGGTTTGACCGTACTGCCCTTGCAGAAATCGCCTTTCGCTCGGACGAGGAGACCGGACGCGGTAACATTATCTCGGTGGGAGCAGGCTTGCGCCAGCAAGTCACTCCTCGTGCGGTTGCGGATATTGGAATTCAAACCGATGCCGTCGCTCACGGGGGAGCCACCCGTACTCATCTTCGCTTAGTTGCGGGATACTCCACCTCTTTTTGAGCCATGAATTTTTACCAATAGGTTTCGGGAATACGATATAATAGCACCGCCGAAAAAATCCGTCTGCACCCGTAGCTCAGAGGACAGAGCAGCCGCCTTCTAAGCGGTAGGTCGTGGGTTCGATTCCCTCCGGGTGCGCTCTTTGAGCAGTGTGTAACAAATCGTATTGATGTCGTGTTTTGGTGCAAGATGCAACCAACCCTCACCCCGATACAACTTGCCACCCTTGCCTCCGCAAAAGCGTGGTGGTACGAGGGAGAGCGGTCATTAGACTATCTCGCCGAAAAAGCACGTCACGAAGCCTACTTTGCTCAAGCGGTTCCCCTGCTTCAGAAACTCCGTCTCTCCTCTGAATCTGAGGGGCTTCCCACACTGCTTCGCTCACTGCTCCGTTTGGCACGAGCCATCACGGGAAATCGGGCAATCAATCGCACACTGGAAACCCCGGCATTTGCCACCGCGCTACAAGCCCTGCTCTATAGCGAATTATCGTTACCCGAACGTATCGAAGCGTTTTTACAGAAGCAACGTGTGGGACGCTTAATTACGGCGCATCTGCTTCATTTGGCGTTTCCAGACCGTTACCCCTTGCTACACCCGCGCACTATCGCGATTTGGAAACCGACGCGCTTGCAACGGCAGACCGCACGCGAAGCCGTCTGCACCGAGTTTTCCCTAACTGCCGACACCGTTTCCCGCGATACGCTTTCCCTGCTCACCGAATTTCACCTCTATGACGTGGTGCGAAAGGCACTTGCCCTCTCCGATTTTGCCGAGCTGCATGGGATACTCATTCATGCCCCGGAAATGCCGCAACCTGTTCGGCGCGGAAAGCGAACAAGGGCAACCAACACCGCACAAACCGTACAGGAGGAACGAAGCCGCTATGGGATGGAAGCGCATCCTGCCGTGGAGTGGAACGAGGAGGCTGTACTGCGGTACGTGGAGGGCTATATCGCCGCGCAAGGGTTTACCTTTCCTCCTCTGTTGGTACGAAACTACTATATCGCCCTCAAAGCCAAGCCATTTGTCCTACTCACCGGGCTTTCGGGGACGGGGAAAACGCGCCTAACTCGTCTCTTTGCCGAAGCAATCACAGGAGGAGTGGGGCAGTATCTTCCGCTTCCGGTGCGCCCGGATTGGACAGACAGCACTCCGTTGCTTGGCTATCACAACCTGCTGACAGACCGCTATGTCACTCCCGCATTTCTCCGGCTATTGCAAGAGGCGGGACTGGTGGAAAACCGAGAGCGCACCTACTTTCTTTGCTTGGACGAGATGAACTTAGCGCGAACCGAACACTATTTCGCCGAAATCCTCTCTGCAATGGAGACACCCGATAGACGAATCCCACTACAAGAGGGGCGAACGGTCACGCTCCCGGAAAATGTTTTTCTGGCAGGGTCGGTCAATATGGACGAAGCCACCCATACGTTTAGCCGCAAAGTATTAGACCGTGCCAACACGATAGAGTTTACCGAGGTACGCTTAGAAAGTCTTGCGATGGGGGGGCGCACCGCGATTGCCCTCCCTGATATTTCCGCAACGGAGCGGCAACGCCTCTTTTTGCAAGGACGTATCACCACTGTTGACCGAGCAACGGAGCGGCTCTCCACCTTCTGCGCGACCTACCCGGAGCAGGTGCTAACGCTCCTGACTGCATTAAATGACAAACTCACGCCACGAGGGCTACACTTTGGCTACCGTGTGCGAGACGAGATATTTCGATATGTGGCAGCATCGTTTGCAACAGATGGGACAGGGCTTTTGGTTGCGGAGGGCGACAGCAACCTACAAACTGCATTAGACCTACAGATAGTCCAGAAGGTACTACCGCGTCTCTCCGGTACACACGATTCGTTAGACCGTCTCCTGCGCGATTTAGAGGCATGGGCAGGGACACACCACCTCCCCCGCACCTCCGCAAAACTTACGCGCATCCACACCCGCGCCGCCGAAGACGGCATCGTCTCCTTCTACGACCTATAGCGTTGCTTTATTTTTTCTTGTCACGTTTGTATTCCCGGAAAACAAGGTTAATGACATCACGAATGGAATTGGTACATCCATCTGCCATTCGACTTCGGTTTCCCTTCTGACCAATGTCCCGAACTCCACTAGATTTCCCCTCCCAAACGTAGGCACTCAATACAGGTTTGCCGTCCGACGTAGAAAGAAGCCAAGATTTTGTTTTCCCTAATCCTTCGACATGATTCGCAAAAGCAGTTCGGCGGTCTTTTGCATATGACTGAACAATAACGATAAAGAAGACATAATCCGCCTTTACTGCCTCTCCCACTTTGAGGATGTTGTCTCTGCGATGAAATTCTTCGTCGTTGAAGTCAAACTTCAGTTCTGCAATTGCCTTTTTGACCGCCTCAGAGTCGCTTAACTGGAATCCACGTTGGCGCAATTGATCTGTGGCTTCGCGGGTGACACCGTTTATTTGATCGCGCTTCTGGTCATCTTTTTCTCCTGTCAGGTCAATAACAGGGAGAACAGCGATAGTCGTTGCAGAGGGTTCGGTTTGAGGCATTTCGTTAATCACCCCTTGCCCCTGTCCAAAGGCGGCTAGTGACAGTATTAAGATACACCCTACAACGATAATAAAACCGTGGGATTTCATGTTTGTCGTCTCCTAAACAGTATAGTATGCCAGAACGAGTCTATTCTTAACAAAGGACATCTTTAGGTGATATGCGCTCCCTGTGCCTCTACATAGACGCTGTAGAGGGATTGGCTGGCGGTCATAAAGAGGCGATTGCGCTTGGGACCGCCAAAGACTAAGTTGCTGCATATCTCTGGGAGGAGAATCTGCCCAATCCGCTGACCATCGGGCGCAAAGACATGAACCCCATCATAGCCCGCTCCTACCCAACCCGCACTTGACCAGAGGTTCCCATCGGTATCGGTACGGATACCATCGGCTTGACCTGCGACCTCTTTGCCGTTCAGAGTCATCTTCATCGAAGCGAACTGTCGCTTGTTTTGCAATTTCTTGCCGTCTCCCACAATATCCCAGACCCAAATCGCATGGGTTCCGCCAGTATCGGCAACATACAATTTCTTGTAATCGGGGGAGAAACAGATTCCGTTCGGCTTCGCCAGTTCATCCGTGACCATCGCCATACTCCCGGTCTGGGGGTCAATCCGGTACACCGCCTCTTTCAGGAGCAGTTCCCCTTTGTTGCCTTCGTAGTTCATCATGCTACCGTAACCGGGGTCGGTGAACCAAATGCCGCCATCGGGGTGAACGACCACATCGTTGGGCGCGTTCAGAATCTTGCCATTGAACTTCTCCGCAAGGACAGTCACTGTACCGTTATGCTCATAGCGCACTACCCGGCGCGTGCCATGCTCACAGGCGATTTGCCGCCCTTCAAAGTCGAACGTGTTGCCGTTGCTGTTATTCGCGGGGTTGCGAAAGGTCGAAACATGACCGTCATCGCTCAGCCAGCGTAGTTGCACATTGTTGGGAATATCGCTCCACAGCAGATACTTCCCGACTCCGTTCCATGCCGGACCTTCTGCCCAAAGGGTTCCCGTGTAGAGCCGTTGCACCGGGGTATTCCCCAGTTTGTACTTCTCAAACCGAGGGTCGAGGGTGATTATGTCGGGGTCCGGGTAGCGTACCGGTGGGGCATCTGGGGCATACCGATTGGGTGGCTCCGCTTTGGTGCTACCCCCTGCATACAGTGCCAGTGCACTGCCTAATAAAATCTGTCTGCGATTCATACGTTTTGTCTTCTTTGCCTTCTTTTGCATCTCTGCTCAGTTCCCAATGTTCTACCCCTATAGTATGCATAGGTAGTATGCACAGGGGCTTGTTGCCAAAACGGTAACACAGACAATCTGCCGATGTCAATTGGAAAGCCCTGTGCTATCCAGCCATTGAATCGAAGTGACCCAACGGGTGAAAGTAGGAAGGTTTTGGTCAAATTCTGGCTTCCACGATGTAAAGGTAAAAGTGAGTAATCTCCCTTGATACAGGGTTACAATGACACAGTTCTTCAGGGTTTCATTGGACAGTTTAGCCGAAGCAGGGGCAGGGTACTCACCGATAACGGTCACTGCTTCGCGACCATTGAGCAGGAATCGTCCCTTTTCCGTCGTGCGATACCCCGGAAGAATCTTGCGTAGCCAACTTGCCAACTGGTTTCCTTGGTCCGGGGGGAGGTTTTTTTCGGAGGAAGGTCGCACCGAAAGGCTCATCTTGGGTGGAAAAATCAGTTCTCTATCTGCGTGAACATAGGCATAGGGAATCGCCGGGGTAGGAGACAATAGCCGGTACTCCGAGGGGGGAATAAAGGATAGTCTTAGAGTGCTATCTATAACGGGCGGAGCCGGAGTTGGGGCAACTTTCTGTGTTGTTCGCTGTACCGTGCGTCCTCGGCTACGGTTTCCTTGCGCCTCTGCCCCTCCTAAATATCCCATCACAATCATAATCCCCGCACACAAGCCCATCACAACCCCACGCATCTCCCGCATTTTGATACTCTCCCTTTTTTTGTCCCTCTATTGTATCAAAAACCGCAGCAATTGTTAAGAGTCTGAAAATATTCATTATCAGACACAAACAAATGTTTCAAAAATGCGAGTCTATTGACAGAGTGAGAGAGGTGTGGAATACTATACTAAAACGCAATAACACAACATAAAAACATTAAAAACACAATCGTAAAAACGCATAAAAATGAAAACATTCAAAGAAATTTCTGTTGAAATTGGGCTGCCGGAAAGCACCTTGCGGCTTTATCGCGATGAATTTAACGACTATATTCCGGCGCAGGGAAATGGAAGACGGCGACGCTATGGAGACGATGGCGTAGCGGTTCTCCGGCAGATTGTGACTTGGAAGCAGGAAGGCTGGTCAGCACTACGAATTCGCGACGAACTGGCGCGATTCCGTCAACCTGTCGCTCGCCAGAGACAACGTAGCGTGGAAGAGCGTCTCGATGCTCTTGCGCTTCAACTGACTGCCCTGCACCAAGAGACGCTTGCCCTTCGCGCTGAGGTTGCAGAACTACGAACGCAACTGCGGCAGAGTCGGGGTATGACGAAGCGGATGACATTAGAAGAGGCACTCCTAGTATCCGAGGGCGAATTGGCGGACGAACGGTAACTGTGCTACACTTCGGGCGAAAGCAGAGCCAGACTAAGCCAGACTAGATGAGTACAACCCCGATGAGTATAAGAACGACGACCCAAGAAGCAACAACCTATGTAACCAACGCGGAAACACCGACCTCCCGCATTGCCGAGCGGATTCTTGCCTTAAAGCCCTACATCCCCGGCAAACCGATTGAGGAGGTGAAACGCGAATTCGGTATTATCGAAGAGATTGTCAAACTTGCCTCTAACGAGAACCCGCTCGGTCCCTCCCCAAAGGCACTGGAGGCATTGCAAGAAGCCCTGCCCAAACTCGCACTCTATCCCGATGGGGGATGCCATGACCTGCGCGAAGCGGTCAGCAAAAAGCGTGATGTTCCCGGCGATTGGCTGATTTTTGGGAACGGTTCGGATGAGATTATCCATCTTATCGGACTGTCGCTATTGACCCACGGCGATGAAGTCGTTATCGGAGACCCGACGTTTGTTCTCTATGAAGCGGCGGCAACGCTGAACGGGGCAAAAGCGGTTCCCGTTCCCCTGACACGTCCCGATTTTCGACACGATGTCAAACGGATGGCGGAGGCGTTTACACCGAAAACCCGCTTGGTCTTTATTGCCAATCCGCATAACCCCACAGGAAGCACCATCGGAAAGCGAGAGGTCGAGTATCTTTTGGAGCGTCTGCCATCACGAGCAATTCTGGTTTTGGACGAGGCTTATGGGGAGTATGTCTATGACGACCCCGAATTCCCCGCCGCAATAGACTATATCCGGCAGGGAGCATCGGTTATCGGGCTACGAACCTATTCCAAGATGTACGGATTAGCTGGTCTGCGGGTGGGCTATGGGGTGGCACAACCGGAGATTATTGCGGTGCTAAATCAAGCGCGTTCGCCCTTTAATGTGAACCTTGCGGCACAAGCGGCGGCTGTCGCGGCGACCTATGACGATACGTTTGTGGAACGCGGGAAACAGGTCAATGCGGAAGGGTTACAACAACTGATTTCTGCCTTTGACCGCTTGGGATTGACATACATTCCCTCACAGGCAAACTTTATCATGGTAGATACCAAACGACCCTGCCGAGAGGTGTTTCATGCACTCCTCAGGCGGGCAGTGATTGTGCGTACCGGGGATATTTTCGGGCTTCCCACTATGATTCGTGTCACGGTGGGAACACGAGAACAGAATAACAAGTTTATTACGGCGTTGGAGACGGTTTTAGCCAATCTACAGGAGGGTTAGAGAGAAGCAACGATGCTGGTCGTTCTACATTTAGACGCAACCTCGCAACAGGTGGAGGAACTGAAAGCCGAACTTGCCACGGTGGGGTACGGTGTTCATTCGATAACGGGGCAAGAGCGCACCGTCGTTGCTGCAACAGGCGGTCCGTTTGAGGATGAGGAAACTCTGGCAGAACGGGTGCGTGCCTTACCGTTTGTCGCACAGGTCTTTCAGATTGACAAACCTTACCGCCTTGCTTCCCGTGAGCATCGGCAGGAACCGACGATTATCCGAGTGGGGGATGTTGCCATCGGAGAGGGTTGCCCGGTGGTGGTAATGGCGGGTCCCTGCACGGTGGAGAACCGGGAACTCCTCTTGGGAACGGCACGGGCAGTGAAAGCGGCAGGGGCAACGGTTCTGCGAGGCGGGGCATATAAACCCTCCACCTCTCCCTATGGGTTCCCCGGTATGGGCTTAGACGGCTTAAAACTGTTGGATGAAGCCCGCGCTGAAACCGGACTACCGATTATTACCGAGGTGATGGACCCACGGGCGGTAGAGTTGGTCGCACAGTATGCCGATATTTTGCAAATTGGTACACGCAATATGCAGAACTACGACCTTCTGCGTGAAGTGGGACGCTGTAATACCCCGGTCTGTCTGAAGCGGGGGATGTCCTCCAAAATAGAAGAGTGGTTGCAGGCGGCAGAGTATGTGCTACTCGGTGGGAATCCACAGGTGATACTGTGCGAACGCGGCGTGCGAACCTTCGAGACCTTCACGCGGAATATGCTGGATGTGGCGGCGGTTCCCGCGATTCGCGAACTCTCGCACCTGCCCGTAATTATAGACCCGTCACAGGCATCGGGGCGGGCATCATTGGTTCCCTCGCTCTGTCTCGCAGGGGTCGCGGCAGGGGCGGACGGACTCTTAATTGAGGTACACCCGGAGCCACAACGTGCGCTTAAAGACGGTCCCCAACAAGTTACCCCACCCGTTTTCTCGCAGTTGATGCGTTCGCTCAAACCGATTGCGGACGCTTTAGAACGTGGATTAGCATAGATGGCAGGTCAGAGCAAGGGAAAGCAGAAGATTGTCGCCGTGGGGGTAGCCCTTCTTATCGGGTTGGTAGTTGCGGCGGTAGTCTATGTGCCGTCGGCAGGATGGACAACAAACGATGTGCAGACAGGAAAACATCCCGGCTACCCCGATATTGTTCCCCACCAATATGATATGACGATAGCACATACTACCCAGTTTGCCGCCGAAGCCGCTCGTCGTTTGGGATGGGAGGTAAAGCGTACCGACCCGCAAGCCGGAGAGGTGGAAGCCGTGGTCACGGTTTTTCCGATTCCCTTTAAGGATGATGTAACGGTGAAGGTGGTGGAGAGTTCGGGAGGTAAGCACTCAGAGGTGCATATCCATTCGCGCTCACGAGTCGGCTCCGGTGACCTCGGCGAGAACGCTCGTCATATCCGGGCATTGCAAGCAGCAATGGATGCGAAACTGCCACGGGTTGAAGACAAGGATTCCCCGACTAGTAAACCGAAATAGTCCTCAGATTCACAGACGATTTGGAGGGATTTATGGATATATCCTGTCTTCAACACCGCCTCACCGAGGAGGAGCGAGCCCAGTTTAATGAGCAGGGGTTTCTGCAAGTCGAGGAGGCACTCTCCCCGGCGCAGGTTGCCGAACTGACTGCGGCTACTGATGCGATTTATCAAAAGCGTGTTGCAGCGGGAGCAGACCCGACCACCGCACTGTTCTATCCGAACTTTATCCCCGATAGCCCGCTCTTCGCGGATTTGGTGGACTATGAGAAAATCTTGCCCAAGGTGTGGGGAATTTTAGGGTGGAACATCTATCTCTACCATGCACACTTGATAGTTACGCCACCCACGGGAAAGCCGCGAAATAATACAACTTTTGGTTGGCATCAGGATAGCGGACGAGTGAATTGGGAGATGGAGAGCCACCCACGCCCCCGACTCTCCCTCAAAGTTGCCTACTTCCTCTCGGATACCAGCGAAGAGGGGCGGGGGAACTTCTGGATTATCCCGAAAAGCCACCTTTGGGATACTTTGGAGCGTCCCGCAGACGGTGTGGGGCAACCCGAAGGAGCCATTCCTGTACTTGCCAAGCCGGGGACTGCTGTCTTTTTTGACCGTCGCCTCTGGCACACTGCCTCCCCGAACTGGTCTAATATCACGCGCAAGGTGCTGTTCTATGGCTACGGCTATCGCTGGATACGTACCAAAGACGACATGACTGTTTCTGACCTCTGGGCGCAATCAGACCCCATTCGTCGCCAATTGCTGGGTTGGGGGGTGAACTGCAACGGGTTCTACTCGCCGACCGATGAGGATGTCCCTCTGCGCGTCTGGCTCCGGGAGCACTCGCCGGACGAGGGACAATAGCTGAACGGACTGTTGTTGCCGGTGCCATTAAGCATCAAGTATCCCCGCTCCCTCAGCAACACTCTTCAGTGACGGGCAACGTCCAATCTTCGATTTTTAGATTCGGAAGATGATCACTGCAAATCTCTCTGTTGCTGTTACTGCTCTTCCTTTAAGAACTGACGCGCTGTTCGCTCGTCGCATTGTTTCCGCATCGTGGGTTTCACGGAGAATGACAGGTTTTTAGGGAGGCGGGTTGGGAACCCAAGCCTTTTTGGGCAGGAACCCCTGTTCGGCATGGTGAATGAACAGGAGAATACTCCCTTAAAGGAAATACTGCTTGTGGCTATCTTGGTGGTCGGTGGCGCGGGTTACATCGGTTCGCACACAACTAAAGTTCTCAAAAAACGGGGCTTCGATGCGGTTATCTACGATAATTTTGAGCTAGGACACCGAAAAGCGGCGGAAATTGTCGGTGTTCCGTGGGTGCATGGGGATTATGGCGATGTGGTCGCGCTCACAAAGGCGATTCGTCGGTTTGATATTGACTCCGTGATGCACTTTGGCGCGTATGCCTCAGTTCCTGATTCGGTCGCAGACCCGGCAAAATACTACGAAGGCAATATGATCAAGGGGTTGAACCTCTTGCGAGCGATGTTAGATAACAAGGTACAGCACCTTATCTTCTCCTCCTCGGCGGCAACCTTTGGCGAACCGCAGTTTGTCCCCATTCCCGAAACCCACCCACAAAGCCCTGTCAATCCCTACGGACACACCAAGTTGATGTTCGAGCAGATTCTCAAAGACTATTCGGTGGCATACGGGCTAAAGTCGGTCAGCCTGCGCTACTTCAATGCGGCAGGGGCAGACCCAGACGGCGAGTTGGGCGAAGACCATCTTCCCGAACAACACGCCCTGCCCTTGATTATTGATACCGCATTGGGGCGACGTGCCGAGTTTCGTATCTATGGCAACGATTGGGATACTCGCGATGGAACCTGTCTGCGCGACTTTATCCATGTCAATGACCTTGCCGATGCCCATATCCGCTCTCTTGAGTACCTGCGAAGTGGAGGAGATACAACAGCGTATAACCTCGGCAACAGTTACGGAACCACCATTAAAGAGGCAGTGGAGGCAGCAGAGAAAGTCACGGGTGTCCAAATCAATGCGGTTTCTGCCCCCCGTCGTCCCGGCGACCCCGGTAGCCTTGCCGCATCATGCGAAAAAATCAAAACGGAGTTGGGCTGGCAACCAGAATTTCCTGATATAGAAACCATCCTCCTGCACACCTATAATTGGCGCAAAGCCCATCCCAACGGCTACCGTTCCTGAACCACTTTCGGATAGAGTTAACAGAGAAAAACTATGCACATCGGAATTATCGGGGGAACTATCTTTGTTGGACGGCACTTGGTAGATGCCGCCTTAGAGAGAAAACACACCGTTACCATCTTCCACCGGGGCAAACACAACCCGGATAGTTTCCCAAAGGACAAGTATCCAGAGGTTGAAACCCTCCTCGGAGACCGGGAAAATGAGGCAGAGATACATACCTTTGCCGAACGTGGCTTCGATGCTGTCGTAGATACGTGTGGATATTTCCCACGACAGGTTCGGCTTTCGGCAGAGAAGTTAGTGGGAAAGACACCGTTCTACTGCTTTATCTCGTCGGTCAGTGCCTATGCCGACCTGAGCCAACCCGGTGTTACGGAAGACTCTCCCTTAGCCACCACGGACACCCCAGATGCCGACCAAATCACCGCAGAGACCTACGGACCGCTCAAAGTTCTCTGTGAGCAGGAAGTACAGCAAGCCTTCCCTGAAGGCGCATTGATTCTGCGTCCCGGCTATATCGTCGGTCCATTAGATCCCACTGACCGCTTCACCTATTGGGTGCATCGGATAGCGCACGGGGGCGAAGTTCTTTGTCCCGGCGACCCGGAAACAAATATGCAGGTGATTGACTGCCGTGACCTTGCCGAATGGACGGTTCGCCTGTTAGAACGCAAGGTTGCTGGAGTGTTTAATGTGGTGGGACCGGACTATCCCCTTACCTTTGGCGAGTTCTTTGAAACGTGTCAGAGTGTGAGCAGTAGCAATGCCATTCTCACTTGGGTATCCGAAGAGTTTCTGGAGCAACACGAGGTAAAAGCCGGTTTGGAACTTCCGCTTTGGATTCCACAAAGTAGTGGGTATATCGGGATTGACCGGGTGGACTACCGTAAAGCCGCATCGCATGGGCTAACGATTCGCCCTCTCTCGGAAACTGTACGCGATACATTAGAGTGGGATATGAGTCGTCCGCAGGAGAACGCTTGGCGCAACACGCTCAAACCCGAACGCGAGCAAGAACTCTTGGCGGCATGGCATCTCGCAAAACGCTAAAGGCTGTCGGAAAAATCTCCCCACAAAGTCTGCTCTGTGGGGAGATTTTTTGCGCTTAGGGGATAGGACGCGATGGCACACGGCGAAGCGAATGTTAAAGTTCTGTTAAATCTTCCCGCTTACCCGGCGATGAGAATATCCTTGTTGGGTTGACTTCCACGCAAGTTGTGTAACCCTATCGGGGTTCGCGCCACGACAACTCCCTTGGATTCCGGGATACGCAAATAGGTTTCTGGGGGATAGTACGCCTTTTGCCAGTGCCGGGGCAGTGTTTCCGACTGTGCATATAGTTGATGGTCAAACATCTCCGACGCATGAACTGCACCATCATGGATATGCACTGTCGGGAAGAAAAGACGGTTGAGAAACCGGGTCGCAAACGAGAACGCCATTGGGTGAACCTCCGCTCGTTGTCCTTGCTGTGTCTTCAGTTGAAAAACTGCAAACCCATAATCGGCATACTTCGGAATTTGCGCCCAGATTTTTGGTTGAATCACAAAGCGTGGGTCTAAGCGGCGAAAATCCGCAATGGTAGGAACAAACGATGCCACAAAGTCGCCGACCTCCTGCACCACTAGTGGGGGAACTGACGCGGAGGGGGCGGTTTCCCTGCCTTTGGTTGCTACGGACGACCGGGTAATTTGCGGGGGAACAAAGAGACGTGCGGCATCAAAAAAGAGGCTGGTATAACCTTTCAAACTGATAAAGCGGACATCCTTCTCTTGTGCCGGTTGCTGGACGGGCAGAGGCAGTATCATTGCCGTTGGCTCCTCAGTCTGCACCTGCATCTGATAGACCAAGACCTGACGATTCGGGTTTATCCGACGCGCAAAAATCCGGGTGTTCGCGACATACGGCACGGGGCGTGAAAAACAGCACATACAAGTAAACTCCTTCAGACAACAAAATGATTTTCGACGGTCAATACTTAGTTCCTGTTTCGCCCCCAAAAGTTCAATGCGCGATTGGTTCTTTGTCCTTAATGGGGATAGAGATGGGAGAGGTTGATTTTTGACCCTTCCGCTTGCTACAATTCGGTATGTCAACCGATATCGAAATTGCTCACAGTGTCACCCCCAAACCCATCCACGAGGTTGCGGAACGTGCCGGATTGCTTCCCGACGAATGGGAACCCTACGGACGAGACAAAGGAAAAATTGCTCTTTCTGTCCTGCAACGCCTACAAGAGAAGCCCAACGGCAAACTGGTGTTAGTGACGGCTATCACCCCCACACCTGCCGGAGAGGGCAAAACCACGATGACCATCGGGTTAGCGCAGGGGCTAAACCGTATTGGAGTAAATTGTGTTGCGGCACTGCGGGAGCCATCGCTGGGACCCGTTTTTGGACAGAAGGGGGGAGCCACCGGAGGCGGATACTCACAAATCCTGCCGATGGAAAAGATTAACCTACACTTCACTGGGGATATTCACGCGGTCACTGCCGCCAATAATCTGCTTGCTGCCCTCTTAGATAACCATCTCCAAACTGGAAACGCCCTCCATATTGAACCGCGAAGTATCACTTGGAAACGCTGTCTGGACATGAATGACCGAGCGTTACGAAATACCATCATCGGTTTAGGCGGTAAGTCGGAAGGGATTCCCCGTGAGACTGGTTTTGAGATAACCGCCGCTTCCGAGGTGATGGCAGTTCTCTGCCTTGCCGAAGGAATTGACGACCTGAAAACTCGCCTCAGCAGAATCGTTATCGGAACCAATCGGGAGAACGAACCTGTGACTGCCGGAGAGTTAGGCGCAGTGGGTGCAATGACCGCGCTTCTCCGAGATGCTCTTCAACCGAATTTGGTACAGACATTGGAGGGAAGTCCGGTTGTCGTGCATGGGGGACCGTTTGCCAACATCGCTCACGGTTGTAACTCTGTTCTGGCAACGCGCATGGCACTAAAATTAGGCGACATCTGTGTTACGGAAGCCGGATTTGGGGCTGACCTCGGCGCGGAAAAGTTCTTGGATATCAAGATGCGTCAAGCCGGATTGTCTCCTGATGCTGTGGTGGTTGTGGCAACCATTCGCGCCCTTAAGATGCACGGGGGAGTCGAACAGGACAAACTGAAAGCAGAGAATGTCCCGGCTTTAGAGAAAGGCTTCGCCAACCTAGCCCGCCATGCGGAAAACCTCCAAAAGTTTGGGCTTCCCGTGGTGGTGGCGGTCAATCAGTTTATCTCGGATACGGAGGCAGAGATTGACACCCTAAAACATCTCTGCTCGGAGAAGGGACTCCATGTTTCGCTTGCCAATGTTTGGGGCGAAGGGGGGAAAGGCGCGGAGGAGTTAGCCCGATTGGTGCAGGAGACACTGACAACTACCCCGGCAAAGTTCGCCCCTCTTTACCCGGACACCCTCTCCCTACGAAAGAAAATCGAGACGATTGCCCGCGAAATCTACCGTGCCGAGCGAGTCGAGTTTCTCCCGGCGGCGATAACCCGCTTGGCATACCTTCGCAACCGGGGCTTTGGGAATCTGCCCGTCTGTATCGCCAAGACACAATACTCTTTCTCGGATAATCCCGAACTGCGCGGCGCACCCACCGGGCATACATTGACAATTCGCGATGTCAAACTCTCCGCGGGGGCAGGCTTTGTGGTTGCTTATGCCGGAACCCTGCTGACCATGCCCGGATTACCCAAACGTCCTGCCGCCACCGATATTGATGTCACCCCCGATGGCAGTATCTCCGGGCTTTTCTAGTGGGGAACGCACCATTTGGTAGGCAAACTGGAGGGCGTGGCGCAAACTGTCGGGGGAGGCATTACCGGTCCATGCTTGGTCAAAGGCTGTACCGTGGTCTACAGAGACCCGTAGAATCGGTAATCCCAACGTCACATTGATACCTGAAACGGAATCCCACCGTCCTGTGCTGTGTGTGTAGCGAAAACCCAGCAGTTTGACAGGGATATGTCCCTGGTCATGGTACTGTGCCACTACCGCGTCAAATCGTCCCCCTATGGCTAACGAGAAAATCGTATCGGCGGGAAGGGGGTCAGAGACATCTATCCCCTCTGCCCGCGCCTGTTGGGAGGCAGGGGCGATTTCTTGAATCTCTTCGTCTCCAAATAACCCCTCCTCGCCTGCATGGGGGTTTAGCCCCGCAAGCCCAATCCGGGGTGCAGGAATCCCTAATCGTTGCAGAGCGGCATGAGTCAGATGCAAAACCGTAAGAATCCGCTCTCGTTTGCATCGTTCGACGGCTTCGCGCAACGAAACATGGGTTGAGACATGAACCACACGCAAATTTCCCTCGACCAACATCATGGCGGAGGAGGTGGCTCCGGTAAGGTCACGGAAGATTTCGGTGTGTCCGGGGTAGGGATACCCGGCTAAATGCAGTGCTTTTTTATGAATCGGGTTGGTTATAACTGCCGCACACTGTCCGGTTAGAGCAAGTCGAATGGCTGTCTCAATACAACAAAAGCCCGCCGCACCGCACATCGCATCCACTTTGCCCCGCACAAACTCACCCGGTGGGAGAGAGGACGGTTTCAGAACTGGCAGAACGGAATCGGGTAGGGGAAGGGCTTCTGCGGGTTCGGCAATCTCCTGAATCCGACTATCGCCCGACCCAACCAACTCCAAAGCCTCCGCCATCACTGTTGGAGAGCCAACTAGGACGGGAACCATCTCTTTGCGAATCTCCGACTCCATCAGGACACGAGCGGCAATCTCCGGTCCCACTCCTGCTGGGTCGCCCATCGTTACTACAAAAATGGGCTTTGGATCTAAACTGTTTGTTGGCATACTCATATAGACACCTCCGCACCTTCACCTGCCCACCGACTATCTAATCGAACTAACGCCTGACTATCCCCAAACCCACCCGGCTTGACAGCAAACATCGGAAATTCTGTACTATCTCCCTTAGCAAAAACAGCACCACTCTGTTCCTCAACACCCTGTATGGTTAACCATGAACAACCGATAGTTTGCAAAACTGCCTCCGCCGTTTCTCCCCCGGTCAGAAAGAGGTGAGAGACAGGGGGAGTAGCATCTTGGTGCAGAACAGCCTTCGACAGTTCCGCCAATCGTTGTGCGACCTTTGGGTTTAGTAGGTTCACCGTTTCCGAGCTAGTAAGAATCGCGGTTCTTTTCTCACGTAGTGCGGAAAGAACCTTCTCCAAAGCGTTCGCCTGCTCCCATCCAATTTGCGGAACCTTTCGTTTTTGATGGAGTATTTCTGCTTGCTGCCGCGAGACAGCATTTGCACTTCCTACAAGATAAAGGCGTACACTATTTTGATAATGTGGTTCAGAAGCCACGACTGTATTCGAGCAGGCATTTGCTGTTTGTTCGGCAATAGCACTCACTAATCCCCCAGAACCCACAGGGATACAGGCAGCGAACTCGTGTAAAATCTGATGAGCAAGTAGTTGTAAATCCTCCTCGGTTTCTGCATCCGCGATGACAACACTTTTGGGTAAAGAGGTGTCACCGACTTGAAGGCGAGAAACAATCGCACTGCGATAAATCGGGTAGTCTGGGTCGTTGGCATAGGAAGTTTGATGGAGGGGAACGCCGTGAACATAAAGAACGCCGTGACGCACCGTTCGCCCGACACGTGGATTCGCCGGGGCAACCACCACAGGAACCGTTGGGTATGTTTCCAAAAGACAGGTGAGTAGGTGTCCCACTGCCCCCCGTAGGGTCGAATCTATTTTGACATAGTAAGGCAGTATGTGTGGGAGTACCGTTTGCCATCGGTTCCAGCGTTCGCGCAGAGTGGCTTCATCCACATTTCTGGTTTGCAGATTAACTACCCAAAGAGCATCGTCAGAGAACGATTTTGGTACTGCCGATAGGGAAATAGGAGAGAGGGGAAGTATTGCCTTCCCTCCCCACCGAACAAATGCCGCACCTGCCTCCAATGCACCGCTTAGGTCATCGGCAAGCAGGAAGTTTCCATACATTACCTGTGCCTCTGCTCCCATTCCTGAACCGCACGTCCTACGGCTTCGAGATTTGGTATTCGCATCTCATCATACTCCCGTGATACAACCAATCCGGTTGCTCCTGCCTCAAAGGCACGCAGAACCGCCCGATAGACCCCTTCGGGTCGTGAAATAAAATAGTCGTTCGCCTTGCCATAAAGGGGGACATCAAAACCCACCCCTGCATAAATTTGACAACTCGTTTTGCACTCCTCCATCGCTAAAACACAACGTCGTACCTCGCTATAGACATACTCCGCGCTCAAGCCCTGCTCGCTGAGTTCCTCATAAGCAGGTTCTCTCTCGGCATTATACCCATTGATAGCATACAGCAGAGCCAGTCCTTGCGGAGAGGTTAAGTCGCCCAGAACACTCTTGCGTAGATTATCCAATGCGGTTCGTAACCGAGGTCCCGTGATGTCATGGTACACAACAGGCTTTATCCAATCGCAATACTCTGCCATCTCCCGATAGTCCGTCTGAATCCGCTCAATCGGGTCTAAACCGTGCATGGAGTGATGTACATGCACCCCAAAGGAGGCTTGGGGGCGGAGGCAGTGTACCACTCCGGCGAGCAGACGGGGGATTTCCTCTTTGGAGCGATACCACATTCTGTCCCATTGCAGAACTTCGGGGTAACGGAATAGCAGGCGCAGATAGGTGACCAAGTAGCCATCCGTGGGAATAGAGTTCCCCGCTCGTGCCGTCGTGATAAATTCGTAAAGACGCTCCCAACCTTGCCGCGCCCGCTCTGTATCAATCCCTTCGGCGCGTCCACGGGCAACGCAGTATTCACAAAAACAGGTAGGAATCTCCCCCCGCATTGTCAGGGTAGAGAGTGGTCCACCGCGCTCTGCACCGTACTTCAGACCGTCCAAAGGGTATGTCTTAAACAGGTCTTCCACTGTTCCTACCCACCAGTGGCGGTAGTCAGGGTTGTTCCAGCAGGGTTTCAGTGTGGGACGACCATAGATGTCCAGACAGAGTACCCGTGTCCAGTTCGGAATCGTTTGCAAGGGTTGCTGCCCCGAACCTTCCAGAATCCGGGCAAAAACCTTCATTCCACGTTTCTTCGCTGGCTCCCACAGAGTTTCTAACACATCTCTATCAGCGTACTCCTCGGTTGCTTGGCTTCGCTGATGCCGCAGAATCGTATGAGCATAGTATTTATCGTGGGTCTGCACAAAGACACCTGTAAGGTTGCGTTGTGATGGGTCACGAGCAGGAATACCGTGGTCTGGCGCGATAGCATGAACCGTTCGTGCGGACGAAAAACCGTTTTGATAGGAGTGGCTATACGGGATGACAGTATTGATTCTTCCTTTCTGCTGTAGAATATCTAAACAGTGTTCCACTCCTTCGTCAAAGACACTATGGGAACCCAACTGCACCCCAACAAAAGGGGTAGTTTGTGTCGAACTCATTTTATCCTCCTCAAACAAATCATTCCGACTTCCCGATTCCTATCTCTCGATAGGTGTTGCACCATGTCTCCCAAGCCACTGTTTCCAGATAGGTAGCCGTTTCCGTATCGAGAGTGCAGGTCAAACCAAACGCTGGTGCTTCCCACATCCATTCGGGAAGTTGGTTTTGATAGACAGTAGGGTGAAACTGGGAGAGTTTTTGGGCTATCGCTTCGTGCCATGCCTCCTTCTCCTGCTTATCCCAGTGTGTCCAGACGGGGAAGGTACGTGGTAGCACCCCTAGCGGTGTTGTGTGTGTGAGGGCGCAGTAAAAGCAAGCAACATTCAGGAAATGCCCCAAATCGCCGGGGTGAACTGGGTCTTTGGGGTGTTGTAGAAGAAGGGTTGGGCGTTCCCGATAGACCCTCTGCCAAGCCGAGGCACAAGGGATATAGTGACGAATCTGTTTTTGCAGGGCAAGGGTGCGAAGTCGAGCAATACCCGCCTCGGTCTGCATATCCTTTCCCCACCCCATTTCGTAGAGAACGGGTTCTGCGCCTGCCTCACGTATAGCATCGCAATAGACTGAAATTGCCTCCGCGTGCGCCTCCCCATGCTCCCCAATAATAAAGCGGCTAACCCCCTGCAATATCACAAAGTCAAACGGTTCATCGCGTACCTTCTCCAAAAATGTCTGTCCCGGTTTGACTCCGTACTGATAGTCCTGAAATCCGGGTTCTAAATAGACGCGGATGTCGCTACCGCTTCTCCCGACCAAAAACGCCTCCACAGGACGATTTTCCCGTTCGTGAATCGCTCCTTGTACTGCTTGTGCAATCGCATCAGGCATATCGTTAAAGTAGACACTACTACTTCCCACAAAAAGCAGTCGTACTGGTTTTTCCAAGAGGTATAACATTCACCTAGGCTCACTAATAATAAAAGCGTTTGCACAATTAATTATCCCTGTGATAACAGAATTCCTGCGATAATTTTTGAAATCTTGTTTCTTTTATCCATTTTTTGGTAAGATAGTTTTGAAGAAAGAGAATCAATTTATGCAAGCACTTGCATAACTCTCTGAAAACCATTTCGAGGATGAGGATACGACAATGAGCCTAGTGAATTTAGCCTCTTGGGAAGAGCAGGGATATGTGGTTATTCCAAACGCGGTCTCGCCAGAAGATTGTGCGGCAACAGTGGCGGCAATATGGGATTTTATGGGGAAGAGTCCCGAACGGCAAGAGGAGTGGTATCAACCTCCTCTGGAGCGAAGCGGGATGGTGAATATGACGCAGCATTTTACCCTCTGGAATAATCGTCAAACACCGTGTGTCCATCAGGCATTCGCCGAAATATGGGGAACTCCTGCCCTTTGGGTTACAATTAACCGAGCAAATCTTAATCCTCCTATCACGACAGATTGGGATAGAGAGGAACTGCTCCACTGGGACTATCAGGTGGAGAAACGAGGACTACGACCCGCAATGCAAGGGGTACTAAGTTTGACCGATACTACCGAAGAGATGGGGGGATTCCATTGCGTACCCGGTTCGCACCGACGCTTAGCCGAGTGGCACAAAAAGCATCCCGAAGGCGAAGCCCCTACTGTGGAGGACATCGCGAATAAATCGGAGGTGGTTCCAATAGAGAGTCAAGCCGGAGACTTAATCATCTGGCATCAGGGACTGATACACGGGAATGGGAGGAATATATCTCAGAAACCACGTTTTGCACAGTATATCTGCATGACCCCGGCGGGAACATCACGGCAACCCTCTGGTCTACAACCCGTTCCCGATGGAACGCAGGCACAACGTGTTGAGGCATGGCTGTTAGGCGGATATATGAAAGAGATAAGTTCAGTTTTGGGTGTACCAGAGGCACTGGTCGAGGGCTGGCTTGCGGGAGCGATAAAAAAGGCGGCGCATCTACAGGAAATCCCCCAACCAAAACAGAGCAGTTTACTCACCCCGGAACAGATTCTCGGACTACCAACGTTGCTGGAACACAAGAATGTCTGGCAACGCCCCGATGGTACACCCGTGAAAACAGGGTCTGCGGTTTGGAATCTGGATGCATCGCGTCTGTGCCAACGTATTGGTGAAATTATTGCGGAGGAGTACGCACTAACTGTTGCCCCAGAACCTGCCCCCCTGACCCCGTTGGGACGAAAACTTTTGGGTATGGATAGTTGGGAAACGGGAGGGGAGGCATGAGAATCACTCTGCGGCGTGTGGCACAAGAGGTAGGAGTATCCGAGGCAACCGTTTCCCGAATTCTTACTGGACGCTCGGAGCGATACAACGCGGAAACGGTGAAGCGAGTAGAGGAGACGGCAAAACGGCTTCGCTATGTTCCCAATACGGTTGCCCGAAGCCTAGCCCGCCGCCGTACCGGATTTATTGCCCTGACCTTTGATTATCACCCGCATTTCCAAAATAACTACTATTTTATGCAACTCTTTGCCTATCTGTATGAAATCTTACGGGAACGCGATTATCAGGTGACAATACTTTCGAGCAGTCGGGAAGACCGAAGTGATGTCACGGTGCATTTGGCTTCCGGGCAGTACGATGGCGCACTACTGGTGGCTCCGAGGGGAAATAGCCCGCTTCTCCACTGGATTCAGGACACTCGGTATCCAGCCGTTTCTGTAGGAACCACCCTCACCCCTGAATACGGCATCACCAGTATAGATGTAGATAATGTTCATTCTTCCACAGAAGCGGTTCAGTATCTCTTAAAAAAGGGGCATCAATCTATCGGTTTTGTGGGAGGGACACCCGCGCATCGTGCCGCTCAACAGAGATACCAAGGGTATCTGGCAACTTTGGAAAGAGCGGGGCAGATGCCTCTACCCTGGCTTTGGGAGGAGGGAGAGCGATTGGGTGAGGAGGCGGGACGGCGTGCTGCAGAGCGTTTCTTCGTTGCATACCCTGAAGCCACTGCGGTTTTCTGTGCGAATGATACGGTGGCTTTAGCAACCATGCAAACGCTTGTGGGTCAAGGAAAGCAAGTGCCAAACGATGTCTCAATCATCGGTTTTGATGATGCACCGATAGCCACCCTGATGTCTCCGGCACTGACCACGGTTCGTCAAGATGGGGAAGAGATAGGGCAAACGGCAGTCAATCACCTCTTGGAATACATCGAAAACCCACAAATGAAACCGCGTACAATTCTGCTACCCGGTTCGTTGGTGGTGCGTCATTCGACGGCTTCACCCCCCGTCCCAAAACATCTATGATACAATACCGGGCGGAGTGAGTCGGGTGGTCGCGGAGGTTTTACCTCTGAGGAAAGTCCGGGCTCCACAGGGTACGATGCTTGCTAACGGCAAGGCGGGGATGGGGATAACCCGACGGAAAGTGCAACAGAAAAGATACTGCCAGAAAGGGTCATTCGGTCAAAGGACAGTACCCCAATGCCCGAATGACCCCTTCTGGTTAGGGTGAAATGGTGCGGTAAGAGCGCACCGGGGGTGTGGTGACACACCTGCCTGGCAAACCCCATCGGGAGCAAGGTTCGAGCAGGAGAAGATGACGCGACCCGCCGATTCTCCGGGTAGAACCGCTGGAGGCGACTGGTGACATTCGCCCAAGAGAGATGACCATACAAATACAGAACCCGGCTTATAGACTCACTTCGTTAGCCCCACCAATTCTGCAAATGAACGATGACACCGTAAAAGCTCCCACCGACGATACTGTTAAAGCCGGAGGGGGAAAGGAACCCATACAAACTCCCGTCCGACGTATTTTCGCCCTCGGAGATACCCATTTGGGCGAAGGGGTGGGGCGAACGATGGATAAGTTCGGTTCCGAGTGGATTCGCCACAAAGACAAAATCTACGCCAATTCGTGGAACGTGGTCGGAGAACACGATATTTTGCTACTCCCCGGTGACCTTTCATGGGCGAAGAAGCGCAAGCAAGCCGAGCCTGACCTGAGGTTTCTTGCCTCGCTTCCGGGGGTTAAGGTCTGTATCAAGGGCAATCATGACTTCTGGTGGGAATCAGAGACCCCAATAGATTTCCCCGGATTGCTCTCCCCACCCGTCATTCTGGATGGAGGACGCATCGGTATCGCCGGGTCACGTGGTTGGGACCACCCAAATCATGGGGGACGCTCTCATGCCTCCGATAAGAAGGTGTTTGAACGCGAGGAGGCACGTCTCACCCGCAGTTTAGATGCGATTGAGGACTGCGAACTGCGTGTTGCTATGCTCCACTATCCCCCACAACCGTTTCTCCCCATCCTTAAAGAGGCAAAAGTGCATCTCGCGGTCTACGGTCATGTGCATCGCAACTCGCTTCCCAAAGATGAAGCCTTAGCCGTTTTCGGAGAACCGTTTGACGGAATACCGTTCTACTGTGTCGCCTGTGACCGTATAGACTTCACCCCGTCGCTTCTTTGGGAACCAAAATAGAAACAGCCGGGGAATAGCCCGGCTGTCCGAATATGGTGAGCAATACAAACGGTTACGGCTATTTACGTCGGCGAAGTACCGCTCCCAGTGCGAGGAGTCCCATTGTTGCCAAACCAATAGTTCCGGGTTCAGGAGCGGCGTTGTTGCCTCCACCCCTGCTGTTCAGGAT
>Ga0224722_1000503_pt1 | contig 22731 bp, 21 predicted proteins | sample Balambano_FR1_Me_FD_161646 | JGI IMG/M metagenome (GOLD analysis project Ga0224722, IMG submission 161646) | Freshwater sediment microbial communities from Lake Towuti, South Sulawesi, Indonesia - Balambano_FR1_MetaG | ecosystem: Environmental > Aquatic > Freshwater > Lake > Sediment | place... | reverse complement strand
GGTGTGAGGCATGGTGCATATCGGTGGGCAGCGATCGGCGATCGTGCTGATATTGGCAGCGTTGCTGGACTATGGCTTGGGAGATCCCAAGACTTGGTGGCATCCAGTCCAAAGTATGGGCTGGGTAATTACCCGCTACACGACGATCGCGTTGAAGCGACTGAAACGCCCTCTGGCACTGCGTCTGGCTGGAGTAGGACTGACGCTAGGGCTGGTGCTGGGAAGTGGAGCGATCGGCTGGGGGGTAGTGGCACTGGGGCGATCGTGTCATCCCTGGCTGGGGATAGCCCTGGAAACTATTGTGCTGGCCAGTTGCTTTGCGGCTCGCAGCTTGCGTGATGCTGCTGAGGACGTGCTCTCTCCGTTGCAACAGCGAAACCTGGAAGCCAGCCGCCAAACCCTAAGCCAATACGTTGGGCGCGACACTGCCCACTTGCCGGAACCCGAAATTTTGCGTGCTGTACTGGAAACCGTGACAGAAAATGCCACCGACGGCGTGCTGGCTCCCTTGTTTTACGCTGGCCTGGGTTCTCTGTTGGGCATTGGCGGCGTTCCTTTCGCCCTAGCGTACAAAGCGGCTAGCACGCTGGACTCGATGGTGGGTTACCGTGAAGCTCCCTACACCTATCTAGGTTGGTTCAGTGCCCGCTTAGATGATGTTTTGACGTGGGTGCCCTGCCGCTTGGTGGTGGTAACCTTAATGCTGCTGTCTGGGCGACCTCGCCATGTTTGGCGACTCTGTTGCCGTGATGCCCCGCAAGACCCCAGTCCCAATTCTGGCTGGAGCGAAACGGTCTACGCGGCTAGTTTGGGCGTACAGATGGGGGGAACCAACTGGTACGGCGGGATAGCCAAACTGAAGCCGTTGTTAGGCGATGCAACAACTCCGATTACAGCGGCTATCATCCGGCGTGCCCTGGAGTTGACCCGTATCGCGTTTCTCCTCTGGCTAGGGGCGATCGCTGCCTTGCTGCTTATTTCAGTCATCAGCTTTTAGAAGGGCGACGCACTCTACATGGGCTGTTTGCGGAAAAAAGTCTACAGGTTGCAGGTGGGTAATGCGATAGCGATCGCCCTGGCACAGGTGCTTCAAATCGCGGGCGAGGGTCGCTGGGTTGCAACTAACATAGGCAATTTGGCGAGGCTGCCGCGCTAGCAACGTTTCCAGAACAGCGGCATCGCATCCTTTGCGGGGTGGGTCGAGCACTACAACATCGGGTTGAATCGCCAAACCAGGCAACACTGTTTCCACAGCACCCGGATGAAATGTGACGTTGTCTAGGTGATTTAGCGTGGCATTGTGGGCGGCTTGCTCCACGGCTTCGGGTTGCAGTTCCACGCCGATCGCCTGACTCACTTGGCGAGCCAGCGGCAAGGTCAAGGTGCCAATCCCGCTGTAGGCATCTAGCAGCACTTCTTGGCCTTGCAGGTTAAGCTGCACCATTAGCCAATTCAGCAAGGCTTCGGCTTGTTCAGTGTGGATTTGGAAAAATGTGTCGGGGCGAATGTGAAAGGTAAGCCCAGCGAAGGTTTCTTGTAGGTAAGCTTGCCCAGCGAGGCAGCGAGTTTCTTGCCCAAAAATGGCATTAGTGCGATCGGGATTTAGGTTGAGACATACTCCCACAAGGGACTCGTAGCGATCGCACCAGGCTTGGGCTTGCTCCTCTAACCCAACCAGGCCAGATTCTTTGCTCACCAGGGTCAGCAGCATTTCTCCCGTGTGCCGCCCAATCCGCAAAGCCAGATGCCGCAATTTACCCCGATGCTGGGTTTCCTGGTAAATGCTCCACCCCCGCTGTTGGATATCTTGTTTGACCGCAGCCAGCAACGGATTGAGCCGATCGTCCTGAATTGGGCATTGGTTCAGGTTGACAATGTGATGGCTGCCTTTTTGGTAATAACCTGCCTGTACCTGGCCAGTGGGCGATCGTCCGATCGGATAGGTTGCCTTGTTGCGATAGTTTAGCGCCGTCTGAGAAGCCAACACAGGCGCTACTGGCGGTTGCTCAAAGCCACCTAGTCGCCGCATTGCCTGAATCACTAAATTTTGCTTGGCTTCTAGCTGGTAGGCGTAGTGGACGTGTTGCCACTGGCACCCGCCACACTTGTCTGCCACGATGCAACTGGGGCGCACCCGATGGGGCGATGGTTCCAGCAGTTGATCCAGCTTGGCAATGGCGTACTGGGGTTTGACCCGCAGCAATCGAACGATCGCCCGATCGCCCGTCACCGTATCTGGCACAAACACGACCTGTTGCCCCGATCGCCCCACGCCATCGCCACTATCACTCAAGTCAGTAATGGTTACCTCAACCAGGTGCCCCTGTTGCCAGGGCATTTCTGGGGTAAGCGGGGAAGTAGAGTCGCTCATGGCTAGTTGGGGTGCAAAGACTGTTCCATTCTCGCGAGTTTTGAGGTGATCGACCGGAAAACCTTTTGCGACAATGGAGAAAGATTTCATCGCGATCGCAATGCCCGATCAGTTGTCAATTACAGAATTTTTGAACATACCTGACCCCCTGCTAGATGTCCGCAGTCCGGGGGAATATGCCCAAGGACATTTGCCAGGAGCCATCAGCTTCCCGCTATTTAGTGACAAGGAACGGGCGCAGGTAGGCATCTGTTACAAGCAGCAGGGGCGTGATGCTGCTGTAGAGCTGGGTTTGGCGATCGTTGGGCCCAAACTAGGGCAATTTGTCGCAGAGGCAAAATCCCTAGCGCCCGATCGCCGCCTGCGCCTGTACTGCTGGCGAGGTGGTATGCGCAGTGGCAGCATGGCCTGGTTGCTAGAAACGGCAGGTCTGCAAGTAGCGCTGCTGAAAGATGGCTACAAAGCTTTTCGTCGCTGGGTGCTGGAAACGATCGCGCTGCCCCGCCCGATCGCCAACCTGGGGGGCATGACCGGTTCTGGCAAAACCTTGCTGCTTCAGGAATTGGGACGACAAGGGGAGCAAATTTTAGACTTGGAAGCCTTAGCACACCATCGCGGTAGTAGCTACGGCAATTTGGGCTTGCCGCCCCAACCCAGTACCGAACAGTTTGAAAACCAGATTGCGATGGCATGGAGTAGTTTTAATCCAGAGCGGTGGGTTTGGATTGAAGCCGAAAGTCGCCAGGTTGGTACCTGCCGGATTCCAGTGGCGCTGTTTCAACAAATGACCACAGCCCCGGTGATTCAGGTGGAGCGATCGCGCCAAGAACGGGTGGCCCTGTTGCTAGAGGTCTACGGCCAGGTGGATCGGGCTGAGTTGATAGCGGCTACGGAGCGGTTACGCAAGCGTTTAGGTGGCCAACGGACTCAGGAGGCGATCGCTTGGATTCAGCAGGGTAACTTGGCTCCTGCGATCGAAATCGTTTTGGATTACTACGACAAAACCTACCTTTACGACTTGCAGCGCCGCCAGGTTCCAATTCACTCAGTGGATTTGACTGGCTTGCCTACCTCGCAAGCCATTCAGCGGTTGATGCATGCTGCTAAAGCCATGGTCGCCTTGCCAACGCCCGATCTCACTAAGGTGCCCACCCGTGTCTAAAGCCTCTGCCAGGACGGCCACTGCCGAGCCATCGCGGTTGTTGCATAAGCTTAGCCAACGGCTGTTCACTGAAGCGGACGATCGCCAGCAATTTCTCGCCTGCTTTCAGCACCCCCAACCTTTGCCAGCCTGCATTCTATGGTGTGAGGATCCGCCTGACCAGCGCCCCTTCGAGTGTTTGCCACCGCAACTCTGGCAACCTGCCTGGGTCGATCGCTTGGTGTTGGGAGAGCGCCCCGGTACCCATTCTCTGCACCAGCAAGGCGCATTTTATTGCCTGGATTTTTCCTCGGTGTTTGCAGCATCGCCGTTGCTGACGCTGCCATCGCAGCCATCGCTTGTTGTGGATGTTTGTGCGGCACCAGGCGGCAAAAGTGTGTTTGCAGCGCGATCGCTACAACCAGGGCAATTGCTTAGCAACGAAGTGGTCGGAAAACGGGTCGGTACTTTGCGGGCAAATCTGCAACGCTGCCATATCCATCCGGCGATTGTGACGAGTCTTGATCCAGCGATTCTGGCGCAGGAAGTTCCCCAAACAGCCGCAGTGGCGATCGTTGATGCACCCTGCACAGGGCAATCGCTGTTGGTTAAGGGCGAAAAGGCTCCCGGTTGCTTTCACCCAGTCACAATTAACGGCAACGCCAACCGCCAAAAGCGAATTTTGGCCAACTCGGCAGAACTGGTTGCTCCGCAGGGCTATCTGCTGTACATGACCTGCACCTACTCTCTAGAAGAGAATGAGCAGGTAGTTGCTTGGTTATGCCAGCGGTTTCCCCAGTTTGAGCCTACAGCAGTACCGCATCTGGCTGCCTATCAGTCGCCCTGGATAGAGGCTCCCTGCTACCGGTTGTTTCCTCAGCAAGGATTGGGAGCCGGTGCATTCACGGCTTTGCTGAAAAATACCCAGCCTGGTACGCCATCGCCCTTGCCAACAGAGTTTCTAGCGCGATCGGGGCTAACCGTGCTCACTGGCTAAGGGGCTATTTGGATTAGGGGCGATCGCCAGTTCCAAGAAACCGGTTTGTGGATCAACCTGCCGCCCAAATTGGTGGTTGGGACTTGCCCCCACAATAATTTCTGCGGTGGTGTAAATTAGACAACCCTGATCGAGATGCCCACCCAGTACTTGTCCTGTAGCATCAGCTAGAAGCCCGTGCAGGTGCATGCCATGCATTGACAACGTACCACTGAGGCTGAGCAGTTCAAATCGGCCTGACAACTGGGTGCTGTGAGGCTGGTCGGCAAAGCGCAAACTAGCCTGGATCAAACTGCCGATCGCCGACAGAATAAACCCAGCCTGAAGCTGCTGGGTTTGTGCAAAGGCTTTGAGAGACTGTTTCAGATCGGCTCCTGGGGTTAGCCGTAATGGAAAGATGTGCATGTTATCAGTGTTCCTGCTGTTGCTAGATTCTCGTCACCCATCATCGATACAATACTTAAATGGCGAGATTCTTGATCGCCCTTTATTTACGTCCCCAAGAGTCGCTAGACTATCTACTGATACTTAATACTGCAATAACCATGAGCGTAGTTAGCCAAGTCATCCTTCAAGCCGACGACGAGCTTCGCTATCCAAGCTTTGGCGAACTCCAAACCATTAGTGATTTCTTTAAAACCGGTGAGCAGCGTACTCGTATTGCTGTAACCCTGGCGGAAAATGAGAAAAAAATTGTTGACGAAGCCAGCAAAAATCTCTGGCGCAAGCGTCCTGACTTCATCGCCCAGGGTGGCAACGCCTACGGTGATAAGCAACGTGCGTTGTGCCTGCGGGACTATGGCTGGTATCTGCGGTTAGTGACCTACGGTGTACTGTCGGGTGATAAGGAGCCGATCGAGAGCATTGGCTTGATTGGTGTGCGCGAAATGTACAATGCTCTCAACGTACCTGTTCCCGGCATGGTGGAAGCTATCCGCTGTTTGAAAGATGCTTCTCTAGGGCTGCTGAGTGAAGACGATGCTTCAGAAGCGGCTCCCTACTTTGACTACATCATCCAGGCTATGTCTTAGGATTTGTCCACAAGCACACTAACGTTCCTGCTTACTTATGAAAAGCGGCAGTGGTGATGTTCTCCACTGCCGTTTATGTTTTTTACATCCGCCTAGTCAGGACAATTACTAAGTCCGATCGCCCCGCATCGCCGGAGCCAGCAACGGCTCTGGAATCTGGCTTTGGCTAGCTGGTTCCAGAAGCTGGCTTTGCTTAGCGGGTTCTGGACACTTCTTATTGACGTAGTCGCAACTGAAAATGTATGGCTCTTGCCAACTGAGGGGAATTTCCAGCAAATCCCGCACGCCAGTAATGCCCTGGCCGATAAACAGCAGCGTTGCCAGACTATTGAGCATAATGTGAACGGTGCGCCAACGGTTGGTGCGGTCTTGATAAATTTCCTGGACGATCGCTAGGGAAAAAATCATCAACAACGCTGCTGCAAGCCCATAGTAGAAGTGGGAAACAAACCACTCATTATCTCGCCGAAACACTAGGGGATTGCCCTGCGCATCGGTCTGGAAACCCAAAATCACCAAGCCCATGCCTGTTAGAGTGGCAAACACCGCCCGCCACAGGCGTTCTCTTGCCATAAATAGCAATACAAGCGTGGCAATCGTCGCTAGAAACAACAGCGCAATGAGTCCTACTCGGGATGGGTCATTGTTGAGCGCTCCAGCTTTAATCAGCTTTTTGAAGATGGGATGCGCCAACCCCAGTAGCGCAAGTCCTACAACCGACCCCGTTAGCCAACGACCAATTTTCACATGTTCGCTGCCGACTACTGGGGGGATCTTACTTTTTCCTTGCTGGGCAACTTCTAACCGGCGTTGGCGTGTCTGCCAGGCCATGCGAACGACAATACCAATGATGGGAAATACGACCGAAACAGCGATCGCTGGATGCAGCAGCCGCAAGGCGTCTGGAAAATCAATCATGACTACCTCATGAGATAAAACATCTGAAGGACTGACAGGCTGGCATAACCATTAACAAATAAGCAAGCCACCTTAGCCTAAACGGATAGACAGGGCTTTAGTGAGGCAATGGGAAGAACAGGTTCTGCCTGTTCAGAAAGCTGCTTTAGAGCAGATTACAGGCTACTTCTCGTACCTTATTAGCCTTGAGTTGAGGCATAAGCCCAACCTGTGCTTGGGTAAACCCAATGATGTCTGAACGGTATACGGGCAGATCTTACGTCTTGGATTTAGTCATGTCTATCCCAAACTGCTAGACAGCCAACATCCCAGTGGCACTAACAGATATTCCAGGAAAAATAATTTCCAAATGAACTGATAAAACCGCTGCACGCAAGCTTTATCCTGTAAACCAACACTTTGGCTATGCCACCAAAAAGCTACCAATGCTAGTCCATGAGTAGTTACCAGTAACCAGCGATCGACGCCAGGTAGGCCAGCCATTCCCGCAAGGATCATGCCCAGGTAGCAGGCTGTAACAATCCAACGGGTGATGTTAAACACGTGTTGTTGCCCTAATTTCAGCGTAAAGGTCATGATTTGGTATTGCCGATCGCCTGCGGTATCGGGAATGTCCTTAAACAGGGCGATCGCCACGGTAAACAGCACAATAAATAGCGTTAACGCCCACACTTGGGGGGGGATGGCGTTGCCATTGGTGAAGTGTAGCCACAATCCCAAATTGACGATTGCCCCTCGCACAGTAAAAATGCACAGTGCTGCCCAAAAGGGAAACCGCTTCAGTCGGATTGGAGGCAGGGAATAGAGTGTGCCGATGATTATGCTGAGGCCAACGGTTGCCAACAGGTAGGACGATTGCCATGCTGCCAGCACCAGTGCCAATACCCCAGCCACTAGGACAATGCTCCTAGCTTGCCATCGGGAGAACTCTCCCGATGCCAGGGGCAAATGGGGTTTGTTAATGCGGTCGATCGCCACATCTTCTAACTGGTTCAGCCCCACAATGTAAACATTGCCGCACCAGCAAGCCAGTAAGGTTCCTAGCCCATTGATCCCTGAGATGGGACTTTGAGCCGCGATCGCCATAGCGGCTATGCCCAAAACGCTAAGGGTAGTCCCGACGATCGTATGAGGGCGAGAGAACTTCCAAAAAGCCTGTAACCAGTCCCAGGGAGACTCCGGTGTAGGCAAGGGGGCTGGCGCAGCCGCTTCCGACACCTTGGAAAACCGTGAATTCATAGATGGCAAAACCTGCGGTTGGGCAAGTGCCCAGGTCGAGTCTTATGCTACCGCGTCAATCCAAGAATCCGGCTACAGCCAGCCCACAATCTGTCTTAGGGCTTAGGGCGCGTCATCAATTAACGGTCTGCTTGCGGTGTCAATCCTACCGCGCCCGCCGCCATCTATTATCAGGATTCTGACTTGAATTGATGACAGCCCCTAGTAGTGCACAACGATCGGGGTGCCAATTGAGGCAAATTTGAAGAACCACTCTGCATGGTCAACGGCCACATTCACACAGCCATGACTCACGGGTGTACCAAAGCGGTTGTGCCAATAGGCTCCATGAATCGCGTAACCGCCGTCGTAGTACATGGTGTAGGGTACATCGGGCACATCGTAGTCATCGCCCTGCATCCGCGCTGACCAATGCTTGGACTGAACCTCAAACGTACCTGTCAGAGTGGGAGTTTCAGCCTTGCCAGTAGACACAATCACGGCTCGCATGGGCTTGTTCCCTTCCCAGGCAATTAACCGCTGCGTGGTCAGGTTTACTTCCAGCCAACGCTGGTTGGTCTTGCGCAAGGCCAGCATTGATCGCACCAGTGGATCTAATGGTTTGGTCACTGGCTTCGTCGCAACGGGGACAGTTTGGGTTTGGGCAGCAGTAGTCGTCGGAACTACAAACGGCAGGGCGATCGCTCCCCACAATAGGGCAACACCAGCCAAACGAGTCATTTTCATGGCAGTCCTCCTCTAGGTTAGTAAGGGGTTATTGGGCATAGCAAAGCTGGCTCAGTTTCTCCCTCAGGCTTCAGCGAAGCGATTTGCCTGAATGCCAACCTGGGTTAGCCGGAGGAATGCTGAGTCAGAGAAATCAAACTGAGGCAGTAGAGTCCCTAAGTGTTTAATCTTGTATCTCTAGCTACCCGATCAGGAAGGGTGATTCCGCAAGCCTCGATGCATTTCTACTTAATGCAAAGCATCGCTACTTGTGGCCACAAATTAGCGATCGCAGAGTCTAGCTAACCCAATGAATCTGGCTGGTCACGTTGGTTGCTCCAAAGTGGCATCCTTAGTTAGGCGTACAATGCGAATATTGGACGTATGGCTAATCAGTATGGCTTCTAAATCTCAGTCCTCTTCCAGCGGCGATCGCACTGTGTATTACGAGTTTGGTGCTGGCAGTTCGCCCGATGCCTTTGAACGAGCCACACCAGAGCTGCCACCAAACCAACAGGCAGTGCGGGTAGAAACCTCGCGAGCAGGCCGCAAGGGCAAGACTGTCACGATCGCGCGAGGCTTTCAGACTAGCCCAGACACCTTGACAGCTCTGCTCAAGCAGTTGAAAACTCAGTGCGGCACGGGCGGTACGGTCAAGGACATGACGATCGAATTGCAGGGCGATCACAAACAAACTGTTTTGGAGATTCTGTTGAAGTTGGGTTATGAGGCCAAAGGTAGCGGTGGCTAGGGGACGATCGTGCCCTATGATTAGCCTGCTAGTAGACAGGGCACACACCAATTAAGTATGGCTAGGGCAGCAGTTTTTCTCGATCGTGATGGCGTCTTGAACCAAGAGGTCGGCTACATTCACAAGGTAGAGGATTTGCATCTGATTCCTGGAGTGGCGCAAGCAGTAAGGCGGTTAAACGATCGCGGCCTGTTTTGTTGCCTGGTGTCGAACCAGTCGGGGCCAGCGCGAGGCTACTACCCAGCCAGCCATGTCGATGCCTTGCACGATCGCCTCTGCAAACTGCTCTACAAAGAGGCCAAAGCCCGCCTGGATGCCATCTACTACTGCCCTTACCTGAGTGCGCCCGAAGGTGGCACTGACCCGGCCTACACCCTGTGGAGCACCTGGCGCAAACCCAACACCGGTATGCTTGTGGCCGCCGCCTGGAAGTATGACCTAGACCTTAGCCGCAGCTATATGGTGGGCGATAAAGCAACCGATGTAGATTTGGCGCACAATGCAGGATGTATAGGTATTTTGGTGCAAACAGGCTACGGCGATCGCGTCCTGAATGGAGTCTATCAGCACGCCCCCCAACCCGATTACACTGCCTCAGATTTGGCCACAGCAGTAGATTGGATTATGCGACGAGAGTCTACCGTAAGCAATTAGAGCTAGCCTACAGTAAAGACACTGGTCTCAAGACCAGGAAAGTTAGCAAGCGCATCACTTGCTAACGTCCAGATGCGGCATGATTAAAAGCACTGACAGTCATTAGGTCGTTAATTTTCTCTTCTGGATGTCCAAACTAGGTCATCTCTATGAAGGAGAGTTATTTCAGGCAGAATAGTACAGAGTCAGTGTCAAACCTTTCATTAGGGTGTTGTCCTAGCATTGCGCTCGTGTAGCTCTATTCACCCTATGAATGGTCGGCAGGTGTTAACCAAAGTTAGCTATCCCCAACCCTTATCTCATCAGCGGGTAGTTTTCCTCAGTTCCCAATCAGGTTAACTGACCCCAACCGTATCACTCTAATGTGTGAGGTCTCGTTGTGATCGCAAAACTAGCGAGGAGGTTCACGGCCAAAGTTCCTGGTCGGTTTCCATTTCGGGCTGTGTTGCTCGTGCCCTTTGTGCTGCAAGTTTGCGGCATTACCAGCTTGGTTGGCTATCTTTCTTTTAGAAATGGGCAAGTGGCTGTGCATGATTTGGCGCAGCAGCTTCAACAAGAAACCACGCGACGGATTGAGCAGGATGTCCGATCGTTTCTAGAGCCGCCCCATCAGGTGAACCAAAGTAACGCCATGGCGCTCCGCTCCGGCTACATCAGCGCTAGCCAGCCCGCCAAGCTAGAGCAGCATTTTTGGCAACAATTGCAGGTGTTTCCCAGCATTACAGGCAACGGCATCGCCAATGTGGAAAAAGAATTGATTGTGGCCGAGCGGTTGCACCATGGGCAACTTACCCTACGCGTATCGGGAAAAGCTACGCGCTATAACCTGGTTACCTATGCCAGTGGCAAACAGGGTGAACGCGGTCAAGCGCTGGATATTGGCACGGACTACGACCCCAACCGGCGGCACTGGTTCAAAGCGCCGATCGCAGCCAGAAAACCCATTTGGAGCGAAGTTTATCCCCATATCAATGGACATGGGCTATTTATTGCGGCTGCTCAGCCCTACTACAGCACAACTGGAGCATTGGAGTGGGTAATCCACTCCACCCTAAATTTGTCTCACATCAGCAACTTCTTACAAAACCAAAAAGTAGGGAAGGCTGGGCAGAGCTTCATCCTAGAGCGATCAGGCAATTTAATTGCCACCTCTACCGGAGAAGTGCCCTTTCGCTTTACCAGCCGCCAACCAGGGCAGCGAGAAGAAAGCCGTGCGCTCCGGTTGCCGATTTTGCAAAGCCAAAACCCAATTACTCAAGCAACTGGCCAGTATTTGCTAGCTCAATTCACCCATCTCAGCCAGATTCAGGCACCGCAACGGCTCACCGCTGTGTTCGATCGCCAACGCTACTGGCTGCATGTGACTCCGCTACGGGACGAGCGCGGACTAGACTGGCTGATTGTAGTGGTGGTGCCCGAAACGGCCTTCATGGCCGTTATTAATGCCAATACTCAACGCAACATAATCCTATGCCTGGTATCTTTATTAACTTCGTTGCTAGTAGGCGTAGCGATCGTCCATTGGATTACAGCCCCGATTCAGCGGCTCAATGCGGTGGCTGGACAACTTGCCGAGGGTAACCTGGATGCTCGCATTACCCTGGAGCGCCAGGATGAGCTAGGAAAGTTAGCTCAAGCATTTAATCGCATGGCAGAGCAATTGCAACAATCCTTTCTCCAACAACGCCTACTAAATCAGGCATTGTCAGATAGCCAGAGATCACTGAGCCAGATTTTGGAAGCCTTGCCGATCGGGGTCGCAGTAGTCAATACCCGTGGCCAATGTGACTTGCTGAATGAAACTGGTCGAGAACTGCTAGGCATGAGCATCATCCCAGATTTGCAGTTGGAGCAGGTGGCTGCCACCTACGGTCTGTACCGAGCAGGAACTAACCAACTTTACCCACTACGGCAAATGCCGCTAATTCGTGCATTGGCAGGCAAAGCCATGTACGCCGATGATTTGGAAATTCGTCAAAATGGCCGCACAATTTTCCTGGAAATGCGGGCTACTCCTATAGTCGATCGCACTGGGGAGATTGTTTGTGCCATTGCCACGTTTCAAAACATTACGCAGCGGAAACTGGCTGAAACTGCCCTACGTCAAAGTGAAGCGCGCTTTCGCAACCTTACCAAAAATGTCCCAGGGGTGATTTACCAGTTTGTCCTGCGTCCCGATGGCAGTAGCGCTTTTACCTACATCAGCCCGCGATTTCAAGATATTTACGAGATTGAAGCCGCTGCTGTAGTTCGTGACAGTCAAGTGTTGTGGCAACTGATTGCATCAGAGGACGCAGTAGCCATGCAGCGATCGATCGCCGAGTCAGCCCAAACCCTATCCCCCTGGAAAGCTGAGTACCGCATCACAACGCCCTCTGGCAAAACTAAATGGCTGCAAGGGTTTTCAAGGCCAGAGTTACAGCCCGACGGCGAGATTGTTTGGGATGGATTTGTATTTGAAATCAGCGATCGCAAGCATGCCGAGCAAGTTGTAGCCGATTACAACCTTACCCTGGAAGCTGAAGTTGCCGAACGCACCGAAGCCCTGCAACATGCCAACGCCGAACTAGAGCGCCTTGCCACTCGCGATGGCTTGACCCAAGTTGCCAATCGACGGTACTTTGACACCTACCTCGCCCAGGAATGGCGACGTGCCCTACGAGAATCACAACTGCTGTCGTTGATTCTGTGCGATGCCGACTATTTCAAACGTTACAACGACTTTTATGGTCACCAAGGCGGTGACGATTGTCTGCGTCGAATTGCCCACGCCTTAACTACTGTAGTTAGGCGTCCAGCCGATTTGGTTGCTCGCTATGGTGGAGAAGAATTTGTTGTGGTCTTGCCCAACACAGATGTAGACGGTGCTGTGATTGTTGCTGAGGCTATCCAAACGGCGATCGCAGCGCTACGCATTCCTCATGCTCGATCGCCTATCAGCACTTGGATTACCCTTAGTCTTGGCCTTAGCTGCCTACAGCCTTCCCAAGAGCACGCGCCCGAAACCCTGGTTGCAATGGCCGATCAAGCGCTGTACCAAGCTAAAAATCAGGGACGCAATCGCTATCGCATTGCCGAAAGAGCCTAGCTCAACAGTGCAAAAAACTCATCCTCTAAGCTGTAACCAAACATTTGAGCCATGCCTTGCACCCGTGATTTGCCCTCTAATCCCTGCTGTTTTAGCCAGGACAACAAGAGGAATACCCGCTGCATGACAAAAATCTCCAGCGCTTCAGGGTTGTACTGAATCCCATCGCGTGGATGAAACTGATGGGGAATGAGCATAGCGGCATACCGTGCTAGCTCTCCAGCCTTCCAGTCCAACAAAAAGGGCAACCAGGGATAGTGAGCATCCAACCGAATGAACCAAAGCCGCACTTCAGGGATTTCAGACAACTCTCTGGGATCTTGAGGGTCTCTGGGGTAGTCGATCGCAAAGTGAAGTTGCTGCTCGTAATCTACCAACGTCTGAGACTGCACTAATGGCTCTAGCACGTAAGTAGCAGGCGTCAGATTCAGATTGTTAATAGTCTCAGCATCAAGAGCGATCGTTAACATGATCAGAAGCTCACCTATTCGTCTGTGCAACTACTCTCTATCTTCCTGTGAAAAGGAACCTTCTCCTGTTCAGGTAGCGTTTTTTATACGTATTGAACTAGCCCAATTGCGATCGCTTGAACTACTCAACTAAGCCAGCTATAACTAATGATATTTCTGACTAAGGCTTTTGGGGAGATACCCGTTGACAACGTGAATGTATTAGAAAAAACAAACTACTGTAATCAGTGAAGCGCATATCTGCTATTTTTAGCCTACGGGCAAAAAATCCCAAACATCGGATGCAAAGTCATCTCTGGGGGTTCAGTAGGGCTTTATAAAGAAAAGAGACATTTGGTTATTTTGTGTTGCTTCCCTGTTGCCAATAGTGACGATCGTGCGTAGCAAATAGGCGAGTATCTACCTAAAAGATACCGAGTTCACTTACTGCCTTAGCCTCAGGCTTCTACAACTCTGTAGAACAGTGCTTAGATAGATTTAAGCAATTGTCAACAGATTAGCGTCTCCAAACTGGGCTGATTGTCAGTTTTTGCATCCAACCTTGTAAGCATAAGGCATCTATCCTATGGTTCAACTCAAAGCAATTCAAAACACCATCTTCAAACTGCAGCCTATTGACTCATCCATGTTGCCCGATGACCAGAAAGTGATGATTTCAGCCAACTCCATGCTGAATGTGCAGTCTTTTGACTACGCTGGCAACCATATTAGGCTGGTGTTGGCTGATGAATCTATTAAAGGAAATAGTGTTTGGTTTGCTTATCAACCCCATGTGCAATTGCTCAATGATGGGGCTCCTGTTACACCATCAACGGTACAGTTGAATGTGCCATATAAGTCTCAAGTAGATAATGAGAAAAACCCGTTTGGCAGTTGTAATGTCACCTCGATCGCAATGTGCTTGGCTTACTTTGGCGTGCAAGGCAACAGTCCTGGTAGGCAGCTTGAAGACGAGTTGCAAGACTGGCTAGAAGAACGAGGGCTTGATCGCCATGATCCAGAGCATTTGGTGCAGGTTGCCACAGCCTACGGCTGTCAGGATCACTTCAAAACAGATGTCACAGTAGAGGAGGTGAAGCAGTGGTTGGCGGCTGGCAATCCAATTGTCACTCATGGGTTCTTCACTTCCTCCGGTCATATTGTTTGTGTAATTGGTTACAACGACAAAGGCTTTATTGTTCATGACCCCTACGGGGAATGGTACGCCGATGGGTACGATCGTAACGATGACGTGAACCCTGAAAAGGGTAAAGCTGTTACCTACAGCTATGGCATGATGCAGGAAATCTGTATGTGTGATGGGCAGTTTTGGGTTCATTTCCTTTCTAAGTAGTGTGCTTGAGTTAGCCAGTTGGCAATGACCGCAAGCCCCCAGAACCATCTTGTGACGTGCAAATGCTGCTGTTAGAGCGATCGCCTAACTTCCAAAAGGTTTTAGTTGATCAAGCGTACTTAGTTTCCACCAGCTTCAACTTCTAACGCCCAGGATCCCAACCCAGAGCCCTTTTGTCCCGATTCCCAAATTCCATCAAAGGTACATCGACCATGTCACTGAGTCCTCAAGACATTGCCACCTACCGTCTTTTAGGCATTAGTCATCTCGAAACGCTGCTTGCGAAAACTGATCAACTTGTTGATACCGACTACTTCATCGATCAGTCGATCCGCGTATTGTCTAAACTGCCTGCCCGTCCAGCTTCGGCAGCCCCCTATGTTGGGTTATTTGGTAACCTTAGCAGCCTAGAAGCCTACCGTCAAAAAGCATCTGCACGTCTAGCTAAGCTCGTCACAGCGCTGTCTGAGTTTCAAGACATTGACGCAGGTATTGATCATCAAATTCGCATGTTGTCGAAGTTGCCTGCCCGCCCCTCCAACGTTGACCCCTACACACGCTTGTTCAAGCTGCCTGCCGGTGGATTGGGTCGCAATGGCCGCCCAGTGAGTGTGAAAGGGATTAAGAGTTTTATCACTTCACAGCAGTTGATTAAAATTGCTGGTACGAGCGAACTGGCGGATATAATGCAGGAGTTTGCGGATGGGGTTAACGAAACCTTTAATAGGTTCAACATCAATACACCCCTGCGAATTGCCCATTTTCTGGCGCAGGTGATGCATGAAAGTGGCGGTTTCCGCTATATGCGTGAAATTTGGGGCCCCACAGACTGGCAAATTGGCTATGAAGGCCGTGAGGACTTGGGCAATATCTACCCAGGTGATGGCAAACGCTATATGGGTCGTGGATTGATTCAACTGACTGGGCGTGCCAACTATGAGGAGTTTTCTCGGTCGATCGGTGTAGATTTTGTTGCCCGCCCAGAACTTGTAGAACAATCTCCCTATGCGGTAATGGCCGCTGGTTGGTACTGGGATAGCCGCGACATTAACCGTGCTGCTGATGAGGATGACCTTGTGCGGGTAACCCGGTTGATTAACGGTGGCACACTAGGCATTGACGATCGCGCTGCCTATCTAGATGCAGCCAAAGCTGTGTTGGGGATTTAGCTCAGCCTAGAGGGGCAAATCCATCCTCTATCAAATCTGCTCCTCCAGGCACCCTCAGCAGACTCATTAACCCAGTGCCGTTTACCTAGCAAGCCATCACAGTCTTACTATCAATTTGTTCCTTTTCTGTAATCGTTACTCATAGTTCGAGGGTGCCAATGCAAGACAAACACAACTGGGAATGGCTACGAACCGATGCGAATGGACAGCCCAATCCCTTGCCTGACACCGAGGCCGATGCTGTCCAGAATCTTCGACGCTGGGTAGATCGACCTGCCACCAATGGCCTGACGACCCCTAATTCCACCGAGCCGCCCAAGTCTGGAGAGCGCAGATCATGGCTGCGCGAGAAAATTGCTGCTCCAAAACAGACGAGTTTGGAAAAGTCGTCGGCACCCAAACCTCCAGCTAGCGCTCCTACCTCGCCACCCCCATCGCTTGCAGCAGTCCCAATACCATCCGTGGTACCTTCTGCTAGGGTTCACCCAACTACGCCGCTATATAAACCCCAAGTCAGCAGCCAACGCCCCACGACAATCTACGCTAGCCAACCCGCAACGATCGCTCAACCACCCACGGCCATTACGAAGGAGAAGGGGACGATGCCAACGAAAGACAACTATCGCGATTACCAACGGCAAGATTTCACCAGGCAGATTGAAGCATTGGGGCTAAAAGAGCCTCAACAGAACTATCTGAAATCACGCTGGCTGGATCAGGTGCTTTGGATGGAAGGCCGTGCCAACCGCGCCCGCAACTGGTATAACAGGCTACGCTTGACTGCAATTATTGGTGGCGTAATTGTCCCAGCCCTTATTGGCTTCAACTTTCTCGACGAAACCAACGCCCAGTTAAAGAAAACCCTGGCTGGTACAGCCTTTGTTCTTAGTCAGATCGTGGCGGTTGCTGTAGCCACTGAGCAGTTTTTTAACTATGGTGAACGCTGGCGGCATTATCGGCGCAGTGTGGAATCGCTAAAAATTCAGTGGTGGCAGTTTTCCCAACTTACTGGGCCACTGCAATCGTTTAAGACCCACGAAAACGCATTCCCTACCTTTGTAGCGTTAGTAGAAGATATTCTGCAACGAGAAGTGGAGGTCTACGCCAGCAAAATCACCCAACCCAAAAGAGACGACCCATCCTCTAGTCAGTCAGATTTTGCCAGCCAGGATTCCAGTGGCTATGGTCGATCGCGGGCGATCGGGTCAAGCCGTTCGACTAGCTCATTTGACTCTTCCTGGCAATCAGCTGAAAGCCCTGGCAATTATGGCTACCAACCCACTAGCTATCAATCTGCAGATATTGCGGCAGGCTCTACTGTACTGATGGGGGTTGACTCAGAATTGGAAGCTAGTTCGCCTATGGTGGAGCGGGCTCGCCGTATGCAACAGCAGCAAGCCTTGGCCAATGAGGGGTTGGAAGTAAGTCCTGCTATGGCCGATCGCGCCCGCAACTTGCAAGCTCAGATGCAAGCACCCCAGGCAGACGAGCTAGAAGCTAGCTCCCCTATGATGGAACGTGCTCGCCGTATGCAGCAAGTCAGCTCTGATGACTCCGAGACCATGGAAGTAGATGAGGCTATGGCAGAGCGGGCACTCATGCTGCAACAGCGCATGTATGAGGATATTGACTAACCCCTAAGGCGTCAATCACTGTTTCAGGCGATCGAGTAAGTCATAGAACAGGCTCCAATCATTTGTTTCAACAATGGCAGCCCACACCATTTCAATTTCAGGCCGCAGCAAGGCGGTCAGAGGATTGTGTTGCACTAATTGCGTTGGAATTTCTGTGACGTGCTCGATCGGGCATTCCAGCAAAGCCTGCTGATAACGTAACCGCCACTGATCCCACAGTTGCACTAGGTCTGGGTCGGTCAACTCATCGGGGTAAACGTTGGGCACCCCATCTTCTCGCCATGCAGGCACAAACTGGTGGCGCAGGTTGGCAAAAAAGCTGTGATAGCCAGTCTGGCTCTGGTTCAGGAATTGCAGCGTCAGTTCTAGCAAGTCTTCAGCCAACGGCACTGTTGTGGGAAGCCCCAATTTCTGCAACATCAAATCCCGATAGGCTTGCTGGTAGCAATTGCCAAACGTCTTGAGGGCAGCTTGCATCTCTGTAATAGGCATGACTCGGCTCAGGGGCACCTGTAACTGCTCCAAGTTCCAAGCACAAGCGGCAGGCTGGTTAGCATAGCTATAGCGACCACTGTAGTCAAAATAGGCGGCGGTAAAGCGAGGATCTAGCGTGGGGATGAAGGCGTAGGGGCCGTAGTCAAAGCTTTCGCCTGTAATTGCCATATTGTCGGTATTGAGCACCGCATGACAGAATCCAGCGGCCATCCACTGAGCCACCAGAACGGCAACTCGCTGCACCAGTTCCTGGTAGAACCGCAGATAGCGATCGGGCTCCGATGCCAAGTGGGGATAATATTCCTCAACCACATGTTCCAGCAAAATGCCGATCAGGTCTTTCCGATCAAGGAAATGTAAGCGTTCAAACGTGCCAAACCGAATGTGCGATCGCTGCACTCGGATCATCACCGACGATCTCGTTGGGGATGGCTCATCCCCCCGCCATAGCGATTCCCCTGTCTCCACCAAACTCAAACACCGCGAGGTAACTACCCCTACCCGATGCAAGGCTTCTGCCGCCAGCACCTCACGGACTCCCCCTTTCAAGGTCAATCGCCCATCTCCACCACGGGAGTAAGGAGTTGTTCCCGACCCCTTTGTGCCTAAGTCGTAGAGCTTACCATCGGCTCTGCGCACCTGCCCATACAGAAAGCCACGACCATCGCCAAGCGCTGGATTGTAGGTGCCAAACTGGTAGCCGTGGTAGCGCAACGCCAAAAAGGGGTGTGGTGCGTAGGCAAACTTGCCGAAGGTTTCTATAAAATCCTCATCCTTAACTGTTTGGGGATCAGCCCCCAGCAGTGACAGTAGGTCATTGTTGCGAAACCGCAAATGATGCTGAGGAAATTCGGCGGCAGTAACGACATCGTAGTAGTCATCACCCAAGCGCTCTAGCACTGGGTCGTAGGCTAGGTTCAGAAGTGGATTCGGCATGGGTAATAGGTTGTAGCGTGAGTGACCATGCCAGCAGAATATCAGAGGCGATCGCCCTCAGAATACTGCTATGTGCACAGGATTGCTGGAACATCAGCCCTTGTCTTTGGCAAGTGGATACCTGAGTAAGGACAACTTAACCGCAATCTGGGTATTACCAGGCGGTTGACTGCATGAGCGCTAGTGGCCGTTATCAAAACAGGCTCAGCGTTTTGACCAGTAGACGCTATCTTTTCTTAGCAGTAGCAGGAGATGTCTTCGCCGCACTCGTCAGCTAGGTAGCAAAGTGCCCGAAAGCGCAGTGCCACCAGCTCGTTGTAGAAAGGATTCAGTTCGCACAGAGGCGGAATCCGCAGAATAGTACGACCAAAGACTTGAATGGTTCGCTCAAACGGGCAACGAGCGGGGATCATGCGGCAGAGGGTGCGGGCAGCATTGCGATCGTCCACTACAATGCTATCCAGATAGTTACGTAGGGGTTGCAGCGGTCTGAACGGACGGTGGGGAGCAGGGGCAGGAGGTGTAGCCTCCGGCATAGGAATCTCTTTGGCAACCCAAATGACTTGGTCTCGGCCAGTATAGTCTGAGGAGCCCGTAGCGTACTGAGAGCGTTTCATCGGTGTTTCCCTCCACGAGGATTTTTAACCTCATCGGTTACCTACACCAGCTCTAAAAGCTGTACCGGAAAGACTGGTGTAGTCATGTCAGCGAACGATTACATTAGCGATCGGCGGTTGGAGTGATCAAGTTGCATTTTCCAGGCCGTGATTTTTGAGTATTCGTCCTACTCCGGTATACGACAGAGATCGCTCATTTGGTGAACTCTGTTGGTACGGTTTACTTTGTTTCATCGTTCCCTCGGATACAGTGAAGATTTCAGGCATAATCACGGAAATTTGCTGCTAGTAGGCTTTTCAGCCTGTAATCACACGGACAACCATAGAGTTTTGTATAGAGCAGGCGTTCCAGAATCTGCGAAAAAGAATGGATGACGGTGCTCTCAGAGCCAACTACTGCTGCCAAGCTCTTGAAGATAGTCGGCGATCGCCCTTGCCCTAAGATGGGAAATAGCCAGAAATCTGTAATGATCTATGACACTCTCATCGTTTTCCCAACCTACCAGTACAGAATAGCCGTACGGTTGTTCTGAGTTTGGACTATGCGAGCCTCCACCTCTTTGTCTTCAGCAGAATCAGAAACCCGAGCCCGCATCCTCAAGTCTGCTTTGCGCTTGTTTGCACGCCAAGGGTACGACGGTACAACAACGCGAGATTTAGCCGAAGCAGCGGGCGTGGCCGAAGGCACGCTGTTTCGGCATTTTGCCAACAAAAAAGCCATCTTGGTTGAGGTGGCGACCCAGGGGTGGGTCGATTTATTGACTGATTTACTAACAGAGCTGAGTGGAATGGCCAGCTACAAGGCTGTGGCTCAGGTGATGCGACGACGGATGCTGCACCTGCACGAAAATGCCGATATGCTGCGAGTTTGCTTCATGGAGGCGCAGTTCCATCCCGATTTGCGCGATCGCATCCAGTCCGAGGTGATTGTGAAAATGACTGACGTAGCAGAAGCCTTTTTTCAAACAGCTATGGATCAGGGCATCTACCGCCCGATGAATCCTAAGACGGTGGCACGAGTGTTTTTAGGTATGTTTGCGGTAGCTGGTTTCAGTCAAAGTACCGTGATGGCACCGGGGGAGGCCGCTACCGAAATGCAGGATATGGCTGAGGGGCTGGCCGACATTTTTCTCCACGGCGTCTTAGCTCATGACAGTTGAGCCGATTGAACACCGCTTAGGTGAGCGAAGATAGGGAGCAGAGCAGCTTTTACTGTAAGGTAGCTCAACCTGGCAAGGAGTCCTCAATAGAATGCTTGCCTGCTCTTGATTTTCCAGATGCTGAGTAGATTCTGTTTTTCTATGGCTATGCTCTATCCACCCCCGCCTCCTCTAGAGATCTTGCGCGATCGGCGTAACCAGTTAGCCGCCAAGTTCCTCCATCCAGTGCTGCTCTGGTCAGGGCAAAATCTCGCCCGCAATTTCCCGGCCAATACCTATCCGTTTCGGGCTAGTAGCCATTTTCTTTACTTTGCGGGGTTGCCACTTCGGAGTGTGGTGATCCATTTGCAAGCTGGGCAATTGCGCTTATTCATGGATGAAGCAAGTCCTGGGGCAGCGCTGTGGCACGGTGAATCGCCTACACGGGAGGAAGTAGGGGCTTGCCTGGGAGCAGAAGCGGCCTATCCCTTGGCTGATTTGCCAGTGTGGAGTGCGGATTGTGCCACGATCGCCCTACCTGATGCCCACAGTCGATCGCAGCAGGCCAAGTTGTTACAACGCCCCTTGCCCGCCGCTGATCAAGCCGAGGGCATTGACGCTGGATTGACAGCGGCGATCGTGGTACTGCGGCTAACTCACGATGAAGCTGCCGTGGTCGAGATGCGACGGGCGATCGCCGTTAGCATAGCAGCTCACCGGACAGGCATGGCTGTAACCCAACAGGCTCCTAATGAGGCGGCTATTCGGGCTGCAATGGAAGCGGTGATTGTGTCGCAGGGCATGACCACAGCCTACAGCAGCATTGTTACTGTTCATGGCGACGTCTTGCACAATGACTGCTACCATCACGAAGTTCGACCTGGCGATCTGTTATTGGCTGATGTGGGTGCAGAAGCAGCAACAGGCTGGGCCTCAGACCTGACACGTACCTGGCCTGTGGCTGGCAAATTTTCCCCGACGCAGCGAGCCATCTATGACCTTGTGCTGGCAGCTCATGATGCTTGCATTGCTGCGATGCAGCCCGGAGTTGAGTATCGAGACATTCACCTGTTGGCTGCCCATGTCATCGCTGCTGGGTTAGTGGAGCTTGGTCTCTTGCGGGGCAATCCGGCTGACCTGGTTGATCGCGACGCTCATGCTTTGTTTTTTCCCCACGGTATTGGTCACCTGCTAGGGTTGGATGTGCATGACATGGAAGACCTAGGCGATCGCGCTGGATATGCCTCTGGACGCTGCCGCAGCGATCGTTTTGGCTTGGGTTACCTGCGCCTAGATCGTCCTCTGCAACCCGGCATGGTGGTTACAATTGAACCCGGTTTCTACCAGGTGCCTGCTATTTTGCAGGATCCCAATCGCCGACAACAGTACCAGGATGTGGTGAACTGGGAGCGATTGACTGACTTTGCCGATGTCCGAGGTATTCGGATTGAGGATGATGTGCTGGTAACTGAGATGGGAGCGGAGGTTCTTTCTAAAGAGTTACCCACCGCAGCAGAAGCCATTGAAGCGATCGTCGCAGGGTCAGACGCAGCCTAGCTTTCTAGCCAATCAAAAATTTGTTCTAGTTGCTCCAGGGAAACCAAGCCATACTTCCACAAAATCATGGGCAGAGGGCCAGGATCCTGTTTGTTGTGCCGTAGCGCGATCGCAATGGATGATGCCGAAAGCGCCAGTTCCTGCTGCAAGAAATCAAGGAGCTGGCTATCGCTACGGCGAGGATCCCCGTTGTTGGCGATTTTTGCGTCAACAGGGTGCAACGTTTCAGTAGGGGGCAATACGGGCATTAGAGGCAAGAGATAGGAAGAAACAATTAATTGATTAGAGTGAACAACGGCTTTGCTTCAAAGAAGGGCAACTCTGCTACTAGCAGGTGCTAACGATTCTACATAACTGCTCTCCGAACCACCTCATCTGGTTGATTCACCTGGCTGGGTGATCGTGGCTAATTAAGATCGTTCGAGCGCATATGTCACTCTGTTAAACCATAGACCAGGGGAATTGATTTTAAAGTTTAGTTACTGC